>Ga0181410_1000230_pt1 | contig 24672 bp, 36 predicted proteins | sample 33SPOviralmetaG_FD_130112 | JGI IMG/M metagenome (GOLD analysis project Ga0181410, IMG submission 130112) | Marine viral communities from the oligotrophic San Pedro Time Series (SPOT) site, San Pedro Channel, CA, USA - 33 SPOT_SRF_2012-06-20 | ecosystem: Environmental > Aquatic > Marine > Strait...
CAGCACCAAAATTAGCTTTGATATTGTCAGCAAAACTTATTTGACCAGTCATTGAGCCGCCAGTTCTAGCTAAAGCGGCGTTAGCAGTAGTAGTTGTAGAAGTTAAAACCCCATCTCTAGTTTGTATGTCAATACCATCAACTGTGCCGGCAATTGTTACGTTACCACTTGCATCTTCAAACACTGCTTTAGCAGCAGGTTGAGTACAGAATACGTTTTTATCGCCTGCAGAAAAGTTAACAGCATTATTACTATTAGAACTAGAAAGAATAGTTGTACGTGAAAGTGTGTCAGGAGTTGCATCAGTAACAGTACCAATACCTACTTCAAATTCAGCTCCACCATCAAGCTCAATACAGTAATACGTTGTATTACTATTACCAATACCGGCAACAAAAGTCGTAAAGCCTTGAACGGCTCCACCGAGATTTATTGTACCCGTACCTGTGCTAGTAGTAGTCTCTTTGACTCTATCATTAAGAACAAGGGCCATTTAAAGTCCTTATCCTAATCTGATGATCTCTGATCCACCACCCGCTGTTGGGAATTGAATTTCAAATGTTCCGTTTGAAGCTGTAAAGTCACCACCGAACGCTAACACAACAACAGCATCATTAGTTGGGCCACTACCATCTTGTCTGTAAATTAATGCACCATTAGCAGTGAATGAAGCATTAGCAAAACTAACATTATCAAAATCAACAAAAGCAGTAGTAGAACTTTGACCACCAGTTACTGATGGGTTACCACAAACTTTTCCACCTGCTGTATAAGCAGATCCGGAAGTGTTGGTTATTTCGTTAGTTGTTACATATTTTAAAGTAGTTGCACCCATAGTTGCTGAAGAAGTATATAACGCAATGTAGTAAGTAGCACCACCATCGAAATCGTGATTACCTTTTAACAGTTCTTGTTTAAAAACATTTGCTACTGCTTGTGATATTGCCATAATTTTCTCCTATTAAGGGTTTGTTGTAGGAATATTCATTCGTAAACTTCCATCCCTGTATTCATCTCTTCGTTTTTTACCAAGTTGTTCTTGGGCAAGTTCTGTAATAGCTTCTTTAAAAGATTGCTCATAAACAGCTTGATCTTGAGGCGCTTTTAAAAATTTAAAAGCTTCACATAAGCAGGCATATAATATAACTCTTGGGGCATTTAAGCTTATCCAAGTAGTTGGATTAGTGGAACCTAAGCCTGATAGTTTTTTAAGAATTCCTATTTCAAATTTATACACTGCATTTGGTGTTGGCGCAATAGCTATTTGCCCCATATCCCAAGTAGAATAATATCTAGGTTTAGCAGTTGATCCTACTTCTGGGGTTGGATAGTATTCATTTAAAAAGTCTACGTCTACACGAACTAATTCATGACGTTCTTTGGTCCCTGAATCGGTGTATAAAGTCACATATCTAATAGTAGCTATGTCATTAATGTCTGGTTTAGTAACATTAATAGAGCTATATCCTGGTAGTAATACAAATCTGTTATTAGGTGCTGTGTTTCCATTTAAATATTCTTTTTGGTTGTCTAACTCTATACTTCTAAATATTCTATGTTCAGCATGTTCTATTATATCATTCATAATAACATCTGTAAGAACTGCTGAATCAGTTTCACAATAGTCTAATATCTGTTGTTTTAGTTCTGTATATGTGGTCATGTTGATATTTTAGTAATAGACATATTACGTCCTCCAAAGTTTTTTATACCACCACTTTCCCAATATTTAAAGCCTTTACCACCCGCAGCTTCAAACTGGTCTATGTAAGTAGTTCTGTCGTCAATTAATAATTTGTTGGCACCACCAAAGGGTCCTTTATTAAAGTTAGTTGCAAAGTCCATACTTACCGGAGCTCGCGCGCCTGTATATCTTGCATTAATCCAAGCTGTTTTTTCAGTATTATAAGTAGGTCCAGTTGATAAAACTGCCCAACTACCATTTTTAGAAATAACTAAATCAACTAACGCATCTGCTTCTGCGCGTTTATCAAGATTAGAAAAATAGCCACCACCACCCGCAGCAGCAATTGCTTGTGATTCAATTTCAGGTGTTAAGTTATACCAATCAGGACCAGAAGGTAATAAACCAGTTGCAGTAGCATAAGCAGCAACAGCTTGATAGTATTCAGTTAAGACTCCATCCATATCTACATAAACAGTTGTAGTTCCGGGTATACAGTTTGTTAAAAAAGCAGTGATTCGATCATTAGGATTAAAATCAAAAGTATTTGGTGTTACTGCAGTAATTGTATGTCCAGCAGCACTATTAACATCATCGTCTTCTATGTGAGAAACTTGTGGGTAGGTAGGAAAAAAAGAAACAGCTCCTTGTATTTTAATAATATCACCTACTTTATAACCGTGTCCTGGTAGAGTAACTGTAATTATTTCACTATCAGTTGGACCTGCTTGTAAAGCGTTATTAGTTAATACTAGTGGTACTGGTGGCTCTACTCTATCTGGTCGAGCAAATTGTAAAGAAATTCTATCACCTCTATGTATTCTAGAAATTAACTGTGGGTGTTTAGGTTCAAACTCAGTGTAGTGTACTCTAGAACCATTCCATTCTGTTACCATTTCATTATACGGAAAGGCCATACCACTTCTGTCTGAAATAGCTAATGCATTTTTACCTGTAGAAAAACTAGACATTTGGATAATAATTCTGTGGTGTTATATGAGTACTTGTTGAAGAGCCGTCCTCAATTAAAGCTCTATTTAATTCATCTTCATACAACATTTTTAATTGTTGTACTAAATCAGTTCTATCTTTTTGTGCTAGATAATAAGCCAAACCAGCAGACATACAAGGAACAAAACGATAAGGAACGTCAGCAGTATTGCTATATCCGCCCACATCTTGAATTCTTTTAGTAAAATAAATATTTGCAAAATTAGCAGCGGCAGTTGAATCAGGAACAGGATAAATCGTAAGGGTGATATTATCAATAAATCTTTGTACATAATATTGTGATGGTTGACTTTTTGTTAGTTTATTAGAATAAGATTGGTAAGTACTTCTGTCAACTTTAGTTAAACTGTTGTCAGATTGATTAGTAGTTCCTTTGTTAGTTCTGTAAGTTGCTTCTAATATATCATCTAAACCATATAAATTTACTGGATCAGTTACTGCACTGGTACCGTCAGCAGTGGATCTAAAAAATTTATACTCTGCTTGGCCTTCAACTAAATCTATATTAGCTTGTCCTATTTCCCAATAGTGCAAACCTCTATTAGCCCATTCTTGAAACATTATATTTAAAGAACGTCTTGCTGATTTTAATTGATAACCACTAATGCTATTAAGACCTATTCTATTGTAGGCTTCCTCAATAATATCATCGATTAAAAACCCACTTTCAAAAGTAGATGTACCGGATGATGTCATTGAACCTCCTAGTTAAATGTTACAGTAACGCCTGGAGTAGCTGTTAAATCTAAAAACACACCTGTCTTAAATCTAATACCACTTCCAGGAACAAAAACACTTAGCCCCTCTGTACCAAATTTAAAAGTGTGAGCCGTTCCTGCTGCAGAAGTATTGTCATATAATACAACAGTTGAACTTCCTGCGCCTTCTGCTTGGATAGATGTAACTCTACAAGGTCCCGTTACTAATTGACCATCCGCTGCTAGATGTGCTGTTCTTTGGTCTGATAAATAACTATTACTCATAATATTGTCTCCTTAAAATATGTGGGGCCAAAGCCCCACATTAATTATTTATTAACCTAAGTTATTATCTTGTGCGTAAAGAATTGTAACTCTAGTTGTTCCGGCATTAGTAGCCGCTGAAGTAGTTATTGTTAACTTTATATCAGCAGATCCAGTATCAGACCAAGCTAATGCACCACCAGCTTCTGTTGTTGGTCTTTTTTGACCAACAGCTGTTCCTAGTGCAAAAGTATTAACAATTGTAGCAGCTCCACCTACAGTGTCACCAATACTTAAATTGGTTGCACCTGATGCAGCAGTTACAGAGTCTAAAATAACATCTACTATTTGTGAGTTTGCTGGAATAACCATATCAGTTGATCCTGCAGCAATTGCACCACCTGATAAATCAATCAGATGAGTTTGAGACATTAATACTTGTCCTGTATTTTTTACGTTTTTGCCGAGTGTACTACCGACAGTTTCTTTGATTGTTCCGGCTTTAATAGGACCGGAAAAAGTTGTTGAAGCCATAATTTTTCTCCTAGTTATTTTAGTGTAGTCTCTAGGCCGTCGTCTGAGTACGTCTACACTAAAGGGTTATCTCAGTTCATTAGAACGAAGTATACGCTTTTAAATAATAATATGCAAATAAAAAAGGGGGCCGAAGCCCCCTTAATTAAAGTCTTAAACTAATGCTTAAGCACCTGGAGAACCAAAGATTCCACGAGGGTCAGACCAACCGAAGCTGTATCTTTCTCTTGCTTTATATCTCATGTTGCCAGTTTCAAAATCGCCTTCCATAGCAGTTTTGATTGGCGCTCTTACCATGTGTTTCATTCCGTTAGGAACATCAGTTTTAATGAAGAATGCATCATCATCAGTTAGGAAGTTGTTTACCACGTATCCTTGTGGAATCATTCCCATTGATTTCATTGCATTGATATCATTATCAGCTGTGCCAACTCTATTAGCAGACTTCATGATTCTGTCAGCTACGAACTGCAAGTTTGAAGGTATAATAAGTTTCATACCTTTAGCTGCAATTTTTAAGCCTCTTTCATCAGTAAGCGAACCAATATCGATCAAACACTGCTCTAAAGATGTTTCAGAAAGATCAGCCGAAACTAATAATTCATTAACAAATTTTCCAGCAATGGTCGGGTGACCAGCAGCTCTGTTAGCAGTTTGACCAGAACATAAAGTTGCTCCGTCGCCACCAGTTACGCCAGCCGTAAATGCATTGTTTAATACACTTGCCGCTTTGATCTGTTTTGTGTTAGCCATAGAACGTGCTAATGCTTTCGTATAACGTGTAGAAATCTTGTCATACAAGTTATCTTCAACCGCCTCTTCCGTTAAGCTAAATGCTAACGCAACAGTTTCGTGTTGATATCTTGCAGTGAAAGTTTCTTGTGCGTTATCGTATACGATCGCTGCACCTTCTGCTTTAACAGATGCGTTTTCAAAACCAGATAACATTACTTCTTCTTCAAAAGCTCTGTCACTGTTTTCAGTGTCGAAAATCTCCGTGTGTTGATTTTCGTATTGTTTGTACTCAAGTCCAAATAATGCATTTAGACCTGGCTCTAGCTCTTTTGCTAGTTGTTGTCTTGATATAGCCATTTTTTAAATCCTCCTGCTATTATTTATACAGATGCTCTGCTATTAGAACTTCATACAACATGTTTGCAGAACCGACTGTGTTTCGTGAGGCATTTCCTGAAAAGCCTATAATACGAACGTTCGCTCCTGTTCCTATGTCGGATGCATCAAGTTCCATACCTGAGATACCGTTAGTTGTGTTACCAGTGCCTACAACGATATCGGCTGTTCTGCCTATATCGGTCTGTGCAGAGTTTGTTCCTGAATCACCTTGTAGTTCGAAAACTTGGTATGGATCATCATAAACAAAACCTTTACTTGCTTGTCCTGCTGCTGATTGATTTTTAAATGCGGGTTTTCCTGTTGAGTCATCAAAATTACATCCCCAAAAAACACCAACGTTAGTAGTTCCAGTTCCAGCTTGTGTTAAAACACCACTGTTACCTGCAATCTGTACTGCGTCGCCCTGAAATATAGCATCATTTGTGATGTCATATTCAGCTGCTTTTTGAGATGGTCCACTTCCGATTTTTCCAACTGGATTAAAACCCATTGGGCTGTCTGTATTAGCCATAGTTTTTATCCTCCTTAAAAGGGTTAGTTGATTAAATCAGTAGTTCAAAGATTATTTCTTTGAGCCACCAAAGGTTACACGAGTCTGTCGATCTTGATTGATCGGCATACTTGGATGCTGTTCCTTTAAAACATCGTTTTGTACAGCTTCTTCACGTTCAGCAGTTTTATTACTAAAATACTGTTCACGTGACTGTGCGAGTTCTTCAGATATCCTTGCCAGCACAAGGCCGCCTACACCGATTAAACCTGCGTACTTTCCACTTTCAATTACGGGAAAATCTGTATCTGGATATTCGTCTGCTCTCACAAACTCCCATCCGGATCTAATTTTTCCAGAGATATTCCGAGCGTCGTCTTCGCCCATACTCTCTGCTCGTAACCATCTGTGTCGGAACCCTTCCGGGGCAGGTGGTGCGTCTAATGAAGACGGTGGAGCCCAAACTTTTGGCTTTTCATTTTTAGCCCTTGTTTGACTCACGCGGGAAGTTTTAACAGTTGTTTCTGTTTCATTTTTTGTCATATGCTTATACCTCCTTCAGCGATAGTTGTTTCGCATACTCTTCGAGTGGCACACCTAATCTTTTAGAAATTGCGACCTGTGAAGGTGTGAGTTTCACAGTTTTTCTGCGTCCTTGTGTGGCCGGACGTCGGGCACTTGCAACGTTCTGAACAGGTTGTTCAGGCGTTTCTGTATTGATCTTATCAAATTTGTGCGGAAATTCAAGTCTTATTCGCTTGTCTACTTCTGCATAATAATTATCTGATTGTGGATCAAAACCTTCTTCTTCAACAAGCTTTTTATGGATATCAAATGCAGTGTATGTCATTGCATTATCTGAGCCAAACCAAGGGTTTTTTGCTGCCCAAGCATCTGCTTGGGGGTCTATTGGAGCTTGTTTTTTAGGTTGTACAGGTGCTTTAACAGGCTCTTGTACAGTTTCCTTTTTATTTTCTTGTAAGTCTTTTAGTCTAGCTACTCTAGTAGATTCCATAGCTAAACCAGAAAGTTCAGCTTGAGCTTGTACTTGACCTTCGATATCGCCATTAGCAATTGCTGTAGCTAGTTTACCTTTTACAGCCTCTAGATTAGTAACAACTCTTTTTTCAAACTCTTTAGTGTAATCAGAATCTAACGTATTAAACTTACTTTTAATTTTTTCGTTTTCTTCCCTTTGTGTTTGAGCAAAGGCAATAGCTTCTTCTTTTTGCCTTTCAGCTTCACGCATTTTACGTGTAAGTTTCGCTATTCTTTTTTGAACACCTTCTGAATACTCATCAAGTTCATTTTTATTTGTTTCAACTTCCGGAGTTTCTTCCGTTTTAGTTTCCTCAGTTGTTTGTTCAACTTCAATTACTTCTTCTTCTTGTTTTATTGGTTCAGCATCTAAATTTATTTCAGTTGCTACTTCTTCGCCGTCGCCGACATCTATTTTTACATCATCTGACATATGGTTAACCTCCTATGGTTGCGTGTAAGATATCTTCAGGATTATCTATTGTCCCTAATATCTCATCGTCGTTTAACATTCTTATCTCTCCGCCATCGATCTCCATTCTGGATCCTGCATACCTTGCAAATATAACCCAGTCTTTTTCCTTGCACCAAGGACCAGTGGGATATCTATCTTTGTCTTGATAACAAAGATCACCCATCTTTAACACGTAACCACATTGAGTAGCAATACGTGATCGGTCTAAGGTTTCTTGTGCAATTATGATTCCGCCATCTGTTTTTTCTTTTTGAGCAAACGGCATTATAAGTATACGCCACCCGGTTGGGTTTGGTAACTTTTCTAAATTTGTTTCTTGAGGTTCTTCTTTAGCTAACTTAGCTTCTTCTTCGTACTTAGCTTCTAATGGGTGTAACTTTTTCTTCTTCGTCATATTTATTCGGCTCCTTAGGGTTTAGCAGGTTAGAGAGTTCCTGTGATATTTGATCCAATGTGTGAATCTTGCCACAAATATACTTATAGTCGGGCATATTGTCAACCCCTCCGTTTGCAAGAACTACAACATGTGTTTCTTGCTCCCTTTCAAGGTATCTTTGTAGTTTATAAATTACTGCGATTGGATCGGTGTCTTGCATTTATGATAGTCTCCTAGTGATGCCCAAAACTCGTCTAAAGGATTGAGCCTTTTTTGTTTACAACATTCCCCCGATTGTTCTTTTTCTTTTGTGTGACAGGCACACTTGTCTTGTTCTTGCATCTTCTTTCCTCCTTCTGTCTAATAGATTCTTTATATGAAAGTTCTAATAGTTTATTCTCACTGTCCCAATATTCGTGGAACTTCACTTCTTCTTAAATATATCTGCGCCTTTCAATCCGTATATCGATGCGACCACGCCGATAAATAACGATTGGTACCAGAAAGGCAGATTACTAAACTTGTCAAAAAAGATATCCAATTTTTGCTGAATTAATGGGTCGTCACTAAAGACCGACCAAATCAATAAAATCACTGGGGCGCTCACAAGCAAAAGCACGAACTCGTCTTTCCATCCCTTGTCGTTTGATTGCCGTACTTGCGCCTGATACTCAACTTCACCACTGGCCATTTTTTGGGCATGCAGTAAAGCAGCATCAGACATAAGTATCTTAGCTTTTTGCTTGTTAGCAAATATAGCCGAACCAGTTTTTAATACTGTTGGTAAAAGTGATAACCACATTTATGTTATGAAAATATTGCGATTATGATTACAGCAACTACAACGCCAGCGATAACTTTTTTCTTAACGCTTAGTGCAGTCCATTTTGCTTTTAAAGATTCAATCATTTAGATCTCCTTATTTGGTTTTTAGAATACTACTATTTTTTAATTAAACTCGCAAGGCATATCTATAAGCATAATCCATGTCATAACCACTAGATAACATCTGATTATATACATCCAAACCATTTTCAGTTAAAATAGTTAAGTCTTGTGCTGCTTCAGCCGCATTTTCAGTAGTTGCTGATAAATTACCACCTCTAATATTTTCTTTTTCTTTTGCTTTATCTACTGCCGCTTGTGATCTATAAGCTGCAGCTAATCCAGGATCAGCAAACATATCGTTGGCTACTGCTACAGCATATTGTTCTTTAGTTAAATTTGCTGCTATTTTTGGGTCTTTAAAAGTAACACCTTTTATTTTGCTATAACTGTCAAAATCCAAATTTACGCTAGCATTTATTTTATCTTGATAAGCCTGTTTGTCTTTCATAAACTCCCCTAAATCACTGTAGTCAGCTAGCTCTGGTGCCTTGTTAAAAGGACTCATAATTCTACTAGTAAAAGATTGTACAACATTACCATACTTATCTTTTTTAAGATGATCCTGGACATTGAAATCAGCAGGAACATTAAGATTATTATAAGAATTAGTATTAATGGGGGTTTGGTTAAATAGATTACCAATACCTTGTAGCGCACTCATGGTTGGACTTATACTAGGCAGACCACCATATCCTATCGACAGCGCATCACCAGCTGTTAAACTTAAATCACCTAAAGTTGACATTGTATCAGTTTGTAAACCAGTGATAGTATTACCAAAACCATCCACAGCCAAGCCAGCTAGATCACCAAAATCTGTAGTTATGGCTTTATATTGCGCCATAGTAACTGGTTTTTGATTATACGCTTCTAAGTTTGCATTATAAGCATTATAACCTGCGTTAGTAATAGCGTCTGAAAGTTTTTCCATATTTGTTTTTTCTTTAGCATTCAAACTACTAAAGTCAGGTAGTGATAAATCTGCAGCAGGCGTTCCAATAGTATCAGCCAATGCCGCATAATCTGTTTGCGTTGGATCATATCCAACATTAGCCAGAGATAGGTTTTCTGGATCATATCCAATATTACTTAAAGTTAGGTTTTCATTTAAAGAGCTTAAACCTAAATCCGAACTAATTCCTAAATCTTCACTTGTGCCTATACCTGTAGTAATTGGAGTACCATCAGGATTATAACCTAATGCTCCTAAAGCGCCTGCGTAAGCTTCATCTTCACTTAATCCAGCTCTTTCAGCTGCAAGTTCGTTGTATTGATAACCAGCCAGAAGGTTTTCTTCGTCATCTAAATTCCAATTGGTTTTTATATAACCTTGGTCTAACAGTCTTTGTCTTTCACGTTCTTTTTCTCTTTCTGCAAGACTTTCATTATACGACTCTACATTAGCATCGTGTGCAGCGCCAGCAGCATCATTAAAACCACCGTTCCCTGTATTACTATCACCTGAGCCTGTAGTATTACCTGTGCCTGAACTTGGGTCTGTATTTGCGGTAGATCCAAAAGAATCACCTCGACCCCAACCATTATAATTAGGTATATTTTGTATTTCTGGTCCGGTATTAGGTGGTGTTGTACCATGCATGTCTAAATTTTCTAATAATTTAGCTTCATCTGGAGTTATATAAGCTAGGTCAACTCTATGTTTACCTAAGCCAAAATGTTTTGGAACACCACTAACTTCAGGACCACGAGCAACTTTAGAAGGATCATTTTTACTATAAGATTTTCTTATGTCACTTAAACGTTCGTCTGTTGTACCACCGACAGCATAACTTTTTCGTATTTTTTTTGAGTGGGATCCAGGCATAACTAGTTTTTCATTTTAACGCTAGATTGCATTTGTTTTATGCCATCTTTTGCTAAAGAAACACTAGCTCTAAGCTTAGCATGTTGATCATCTTGTTCCAATTTGCTTTCAGCGATTTCACGTTGAGATAATAGTTTTAACGCGTCCATTTCAGCATCTGTTTCGCCTTCTTCACGTTTTCTATTCTCTTCTTGTGTCTTTAATCTTAGTTCATCGCTCTTTAATTTCAATAATGGATCAGTATCCATCGGATTTAGCACTTTTTGCTCTTCTTCAGCGTACTCTGCCATGGTTTCTGCCACTAAAATAGCTTTTCTAGACTCCATTTTCTGATTTAGGTCTTTCATTTTGTCTTGTTGCTGTTTTATTTGTGGATTTTGCATCATTTGTGCTTGTGCTTGCGGATTTTGGCCCATTTGTTGCATTGTTTGCTGCATTTGTTGTTGCATTTGCTGCATTTCAGCCATTTCATCTCTAAATTCTAAGGCACTTTGCTCTTGTGCCATTAAATTTATGTGTTCTAAGATGTTTTTTTGCAAAGCACCTAAGACTTGTGGGTTATTTCGTACTGTAACGGTACCCATAAAACTTAAATGTGCCGCCATATGTGCCTGATGGTCTTGACCTTCAAACGCTTTAAATTTACCAGCAGATAATGCTTGAATGTTTTCCATTGCTGGATCCATTGGTGCTGCTTCTTCTGGTTTCTTTAAAATTAAATCAATATCTTTAATACCTAAAGCTTCGTACATATCTCTATACACTTGATATAGATCATGCATCTGTGGATTTGACATCGCCATTTGCATAGTTGTTTGTGCTACACTAATACGTTGCGTTTGTGAAAATATGTTTGGATCAGCAACTGGTACAATGTCTACTCTGTCATCAAAGTCTTGTACAAAGATTTGTTTCTCACCACCAACTACGTCATACGGATATTCTTTTGGTAGGTAAGTTGAAAAACAAGTTGCTAATAACATGAACTCACATTTTAATGATTGATACAATCTTTTGTGAATCGCTGACATGACCCGCGAGCCGCGTTCCAAGAGCGCAACTGTTGTGCCCACGGCTGCCGATTGATTGCCGTCACCAACTTGCATATCAGCAATGCTCGCGAACCGTTGACCAGCTTGAACTACTGTACCCATTAATTGTAGTAACGTTGCATCAGGACCTTTAAATGGTAATGGCATAAATGCATCTTTAAGATTTCCACCAGGGGCGTCAACATCACGAAACTCGCCCGGCTGCAACGGTTGAGCTTCATCACGGACTCTAATACCACGCATCTTAAATCCAGAGGGAAGATTTGATAAAGTACCTGCATCAAGAAGTTGTCGCAACGCTGAGGTTGCAGTTCTTGATAGGCCACCAATCATGTGGATTAGACCAAAGCCATAAAAGCCTAGTCCTGGTAAAAATTTAAAATGTACAAAATAATCTTTCTTTTGTTTTAATGGATCTGTTGCTGCAAAGTTTCTACGAATAGATAAAACTTCAGAACTAGTTTCATCCAATGTTACAATGTAAGGTAATCCTAAACCGGTCGGAGCACCTTCTTCATCAACATCTTCAAAACCAGCAAGATCTAAATTAACATGACACTCTAATAATGTGTGCACTTCTGCACGGTTAGGTGTTACCCCTTGTAGGTCGGCTTTCTTTTCAGAAATATCTGTTTCAATTAAACTTGCTTCAGAAATATCTATATCACGATAAAAACCTGATAATTGATATTTAATTAGTTCGTTGCCCGTGACCCGTAAACGGTGAATAATACATTCTGCTTCTTCTAAACTGGTTGCTTCATAGGGTACAAATAAATCTTCAGCCGGTACAAACTTTGATACACAACGACCAAGAATTGAATCATAATATATTTTTTTAAAAGTAGAACCAGACAATGGTAGATTAAATAACATCTGATCAAACTCAGGTTCGTACTCTTTCATCTGTACCATTAACTGGTAATTCATAAAGTCTTTAACACGTTGTGCTTGTTGTTTACTTTCTTTAGTTATTTTACCAACTACTTGAGTACTAACCGGACCTTGCGCCGGTAATAATTCTTTGTAAGCTAGTGCTTGAAATTGCGTAACTGCTTCAGCTAATACTGGGTGGGTAGCACCACTTGATCCTGCAAAAGGTTCTGATCTGTTTTCATATTTAAACCCAAGTAAGTCTAAACCTTTAGTATAAGTGTCAGCCCAATCTTTTCTAGAGCCTTTGTAGTTGTCAAAATTATCTAGCATCTCGTTAGCGACACCCTGTAGAATATCTTCTTCTAGAAACTCAGCTAAGTTTTCTTCGTGGCTCGCGGTCCCTTGTCCAACTAAAGCTTGCGGATCAAAATCAATCGTTGCACCACCGTCTTCGTCTTCTGTGATTTCGATTGGTTGTTCTGGTATTTGTTGTGTTGGTTGTAAGTCTTGAGGTTTTACTTCAACCGTAGACCTAACAATATCTTCAGCGGTTGGTTTATTCTTTTCGTCAAATTCTATAGCCATTTAAGTTCCTTATTTTTTTTTAAACATTTGACCAATACCAGCTTGCATCGGTCCGCGTTGCGGGGTTACTGGACCACCAACAGCCATAAACTTACTTCTAAGTCTAGCCATCTCTTCGTCAAACTCTTCTAATTCAATCGCATTTAATTCTTTATATGGTTTATTAAACATTCTAAAAGAATGTTCGTCAGCATCATCCAAGGTACCGGCCTCGCCACCAGATCTAAGTCCAACACGTCCGCCTTTAGCATATGGTATGTTAGCTTCATTAAATTCATTCACATCTTCTATTAATTGGATTTGAATTACTTCGGGTAAACTGTCAAATGGTTTACCATATCTTTCCATTGCCATATTCTCTAACATGTCGCCTCTTTCAGCCATAGGATCAGGAGCTGATGCTAGTTGCGTTAAACCACCGATAGTATAACCAACACGTCCGCCTTTAGCTTTATCTGTTATTTTTTTTGCATCCATAGCATTATCAAACGCTTCAGTCATTGATCCTACTCCACGACTGTCAATTAACTCTTTACCTATTTGTTCAATCTCTTCTAAAAAAGTTAAAGTGTCATCACCCATGATTTGAGTATCAATATACGCTTTCATGTCTTCTGCTTCGTTAGCTAGACCTTTATAATTTCCGGCTTCATAGCCTTCCATCATTTTAACTTTAAGAGCTTTTTTTACGATTGAGTCCGGTAAACCGGTTCGTTCACCAACAAACTTAATAGAACGTTCTATACCTTCTGACATACCAACTACTTCATCACTGTTACCTCTACCTGCAGGTCCTTTTCGAGTAACTATTCCAGCATTTTTAAAATCACCAACGTCTGTGACAGTTCGTGTTAGAGGTGAAGTAATATCAAATTTTCCTATTTGCGCTTCTCTTAATAAATCATCGCCGGACATAGTGTCTACTCGATCCAATGCTTTTGTTAAATTTGCATCATCTACTTTAGTAGAATTCATAAGATCATCTACTTTATTTAAATCTGTGGTTTCTTCTGATTTAAAAGCTGCAATAACTCTTTCAACTTCTTTTTCATTTAAACCTAGATTTCTAGCTGTTTTGTTAAGTTCTGCTGTGGTGGCTGGTTTGCCTTTGAATACTTTTTTTAAGAATTTTGTTATTCTCTCTAAAGCTGTTCCTGAATTTAATATACTCATTAGTAATATGTCCTCTGTTGTTGTGGTAATGGTTCATCCTCATAATCATCTGGATGTTCTATAAAACCACCTTGTCTAAATCTCATTACTGCTTGAGTCATACTATCCACAAGGTCATCATGCTCACCTAGTGGAAATGCAGCGCATTCCTCAATCACTTCTTCTGCAAACTTTGTGTCTGGTGCCCATATCATACCAGATTCAAACAAAGGTGCAACCGAGTTTATTCTAGTATGTTTATCATTTCCACGGCTTGGTGTAAAGTTAATAACTGGTATACCTAATTTTCTTAATTCATATGTTAAAGGTAATCCTGAAGCTTTGGCTTCAATAATAACTGTTTCTGGTTTCCAATAGTCATATTGTTCTTTGGCTTTCTTCCTTAGTTCTGGAAACTCATATCTATCTTTAACCATGTCTAATAAGATTAAATTAGGGGCGTCACCTTCGTTTGGACAAAATACACCCCATGTAGTTATAGCACTATAATCGGCCGTTTCTTTTTTCATAAATGCTGTATCATAAGATTGTATAACATGTGTTAAAGGTGGGGGTTCCGGTTTATCGTACAGTTTCCACCAATCTCTTTTAATAATAGAGCCTTCTGCTGCAGTTGGGTTTTGCTGGTATTGTGCATTCCATTTTAGTATACTTACGGATGCTTTCACCGCTTCTAACTCTTCTAATTTCCAATAACCAGGCCAAACTGGTTCGCCTGAAGGTAAGATTGCAGGAAACTCTATTACTTCCCATTGGTCTGCCTTTGGCTCTGATTGTGCTTTTATCAATTTACCGGTCAGATCTGCCACATTCCAACGAGTCATCACCACAATTATCCTGCCTCCAGGCTGCAGTCGTTGCCGAGGTCCAGAAGTATACCACTCATATACCCTGTCGTAAGATGCCATATTCATTGCGTCCTGCTCTGAATGTGGATCATCAATAATTAAAAGATCAGCACCACGACCGGTTATTGATCCGCCAACACCTGCTGCATAGTATTCTCCACCTTGGTCCGTTTCCCATTTTCCAGCAGCCTTTGAATCTTCTTTCAATCTAGTATTAAATATTTTTTTATATTCTTCCTGCTCCATAAGACCTTTGGCCTTACGACCAAATCGCACTGCAAGTTCGGCGTTGTTAGTTGCTTGGATTATTTTTAATTTAGGATTGTTACCAATCATCCATGCTGGCAAAAAGTTAGATGAAAATTCTGACTTAGTGTGACGTGGTGCCATGTTAATAATAACACGTTTTAAATCACCATTAGCAACACGGTTAAATTTTTCCGCCATAATTTTATGATGCTCGCCTTCAATAAATTCAGGCCAAAGATATTTTACAAAATCAAGAAAATTGTTTTTAATATTTTGTTCTTTCTTTTTTTCTTCTAATTGCAAAGCTGTCTTTAAATACTCTTTTCTAGTATCAGGTGGTAACTGTTTTATTTGATCTGGTGTTAGCATTTGAAAAAAATTTTTAAAAAATTTTGCACTTACTCTTTTAGTAGTGAAAATGAAAATAGCACATATCTATTTACAAAACAAGGTATATAGGTAAAAGTTTGGGACCCCTTTTATATAAATCTTGGGTAGGGGGGGGGTGGGCCCGCAAGCGACAAGATTTGGCTAGGGACCCCTCGCCGAGCGAAGCGAGGCGACACAAGATGTAGTATGTATCAGAGTGAGACATACAAGATGTAGTAGGTTGTTCCAGTTTAGAATGCGTCTAATGTACAAAGAAAACTGTGGATAAAATTAAATTAGTTGTTGTATTTAATATGGGATTGTATATTATTTATTTATTAATTAACTAACAGAAAGAAGAAATCAAATGAGTAAAATAAATAATTGGTTAGTGCAAATGCAAGAAGACGCAGAACACATGACCTTAAATGAGTTCATGGCTGAACATGGCGAAATACAACAAGTCATTGATGTATGGACTTCTAAACAAATGGAAATGATTGAGGAAACTGTATAATGAATACAGCTCGTCAATTTGTGTTAGTGACAACTGGATTTATTTTAAGTCCAGTTGTTGCTGTGTATGTTAGCCCATTAATGGGGTTAGCATTATTTGCAATATGTGCAATGAAAATTGCATTAACATTCATGGAGGATTTATAGAATGTTTTTATTAATCAAATCAAGTAAGTACGACAGCAAGATTATCACAGATGATTATGATGTTGAGCTATGGGCTGAAGATAAAGCAGACATAGAAGAAATGAAAAGACTAAAAGAAATAGAAAGCAAAGTAAAAGGCTTAACTTTTAGAACTTTTAAAATAGTTGAGTTAGTTAATTAAATACTTGACAGTTATGGGAATATATATATTATATTCCCATAACACATTAGAAAGGATAATTATGAGTAATATAGAATTAGGCGAATATCATCAGCCCTATACAGAAGAAGATGATTACAGCCTTGACGATATGACTAATGAGCTACAAGCTAGTCGTTGGTTTAAGATAACCTTTTATGCTGAAAAGCATAACACAATCATAACTCGCTTTGGTCGTTTCAGTAATGATAAGTGTAAGATATGGATAACCAAAAAAGGCAAGGTTGCTGTATGTTATGAACAGTTAGACAGCGATTATAATAGCATGGGTTTTAGAACAGCTACTAACATTGTTAATATTATGGGTAAATCAAAAGTATTACCCGAAGTACTGAACTAATGAGTTTCAGTTTATTAATGATAGTAATATCTTTAGGGCTACTAGTAGTAGTAGCCTTAGGGATAAGAGATATAATCAGAGTTATAAGAGGGGGTGAATATTAATGAAAATGCATTGTAAGAATTGTGGCATTAAGTTCTATCCAAGTGATAATAACTATGTCGGCTATCCCTTTGGGACCTACTATAACAAAGCGCCAAGCCACATGCGCGTCTTTCATAGTCGCGGTTGCTGGGAAGAATGGACAGCAAAAAATATTACCGCATACACTTTATGGTTGCAAGGTATGGGAAATAATGATACAACTAATGCAACTAATAACCAATCCATATAGAAAGGATAAAATATGGCACGATTAAGAATGAATGACGAATATCGAAAGAAGATAATAAATCGATATATCTCACACGCAGAAAGTGAGGACACTTTAGAAAAACAAGCATTTGATACTTGTAGAATAGAAGTGGAAGATAACTATGGGAAAGCCTTTGCACTTGCCAAGCAAGTTGTAGAGAGGTCTTATCTACCCGAAGATGTTAAGCTATGTCAAATGTTAAAAGACAGATATGGCTCGGCTGTTGATGTGGTAGCAAAAGATAAATGCTTTTACTTCTCAATGGCTCAAGGCATGGATACCGAAGAAAATAGTTCTTATGGTCGCAACAACGAACATAGTGAACACATAGACTTCGGCTTATTTGGTAGCACAGATAGTCGCAACTATGGTGATAGTGGTGAGAAATTTGCTTTCGCTTATTTTAGAGATGAGTTAAAAGCAAAAGGATTAAACCCCGACATCTACCCACAACAAAAAGATAATCAAGATAACCCACACAAGTCGCAACACATAGATGGTTGCAGACAAGAATTAGGTTATTCTAATTATCACTCACACAACTCAAGTATGGATAATAACATTGGCATAACTAATGAGTTCGATAGTCAATTCTATCTTGACATTATCGGCACAAGCCATTGTCGACATAGAACGATTGCTTGTGAGCCACATGAGTTTTCTATCTTCCAAATGTTTAAGAAGAAGAAAGCACAATTAATTTCTTCACACGAAACTTGGATAAGCACTATCGAAGAACAAAGAAAGGTTATGCTTACTGGTTTAAAAGCATATCGTTTCTTAGATGAGGGTGTGGAGTTAATGAATGAACTAGGTGTACAATGTGATGAAAGTGATTTGATTACAGTTAATAGTACAGGTCTTTCTATGTACAATCCTACTAATCTCGCTGATATGGTCAAAGGTATGAAGAATAAAACCATGACTAGAGAGCAGAAGATTGCTGAACGACAAGCCTATGACAACGAGATTGCGTTGGTGATTGCAGAGGGCAATTCACAAATGCATTAACAGAGTAGAGTGGCATGGTAGTTATATCTGTAAGACCAACTCTACCACAATCGCTATGCCGATTGTACTTTTTAGAAAGCGGAGGGGTAGCTCCCCGACCACCTGATCTCGGTGCATGCAAGAGGTATAAGAGTACAATCGGGATTGCGAATTCAAGCGTTCTAATAAGTTCGATAGTCAAGCAATCCAGGTACTAGAGTTACCATGGCAACAAAGTGTATATAGGTAATAGGTCAAGCTAACTTACGGTTTACACCTCTAGTATCAAGCCCCGGTCTTGGTAGTGAGCGACAGTCCCGCAAGGGAGCTGGGGTAGCCCTGAAGGTAGCACGCGTCGATGCTTCAGGGCGCACGAAAAGCGGCAAGCAGCAAGCGCGCAGTTTAGAATGGTTCTAATGTGCAAAGATAATATTTGACAATGATCTATTAATATGGGATATTGTGTTATTAATAATTAACAAAAGGATAATAAATGACATACAAAGTAAACATACTACGGGCTGACAATTCGCCAGCTGAAATGCATAGCTTTGAAAAAAAACCAACTTACGATGAAATCAAAGCATTATTAAATCACCGCGTATTTGATATTGTTGATGGCAGGTACGTGGACCATAACAGTGGCGCATCAGTGAAGGTTGAAATATGGTGTGATGATGAAGGCTTGATGGTTAATAACCCGCAACGCAATCACCGCGCATCTATGCTTAGATGGAATCATTTCAAGCGTATGGAAAAACAACTAACTGACGATTGGGAAGATTGGGCGCACATTTATGGTGATGCCATCTTTGTGTTCAAAGAAAATGATCGGGTGAAACAAAATGGATAATAAGCAGCGGCCCGAAAGGGCCGCGCCGCCTGTTGGTTCCCGGGACTTCTACGAGAAGCCTAACCCATATTGGCTGGACCAGGGCGCAAGGCTCAAGCAACAAGCCGCAAGCCGCAAGCGCCAAGCAGCAAGCGGGGCGGGTGGGCCCGTAAGCGGCAAGTTTTTGATTGACAAAAAATAAATACTATGGGATAACAAGATAATTAATTTAGAAAGGATAACACATGCAAAAATTATTAGGTATCAATACCAATTACAAAACCGTCAAATCTGAGAAGGTTGGCGTACTTACTGGCATCATTTACATGGCGCCTTATAACCTGAGCGGCAAGAACGTATGCCCCGGCGCGTCCGCTGGTTGTGCGGCTGCCTGCCTGAATACCGCGGGACGTGGTGCGATGGGCGTGGTACAAAAAGCAAGACTCAAGAAGACGAATAGATTCTTTGAGGACCGTCAACAGTTCCTATGGGACCTGGCAGGCGAGATTAGCAACTTAGAACGCCAAGCAAAAGCCAAGGGCCTGAAAGCTGCCGTCAGACTTAACGGGACCAGCGACCTGCCTTATGAGCGCTACAAGTTAAGCGGGACCAAGCGACGCGACAGCGACAAGAATATCATGGAGATGTTTCCTAATGTGCAGTTCTATGACTATACAAAATTAGAAAATCGTATTGTCGGCCAGACGCTACCGGCTAACTACCACCTGACATTCTCACGTGCTGAAGATAACGATCATAAACTGGAGGATGTGTTGAAGCATACCAGCGCGGCCGTTGTCTTCTCTGGCGAGCTGCCTGAGACGTGGCGCGGCTATCCTGTTATTGATGGCGACGAACACGACGCGCGCTTCACTGATGCTGGACCGGGGGTCATTATCGGCCTGACCGCTAAAGGCAAAGCCCGACACGATACTAGCGGCTTTGTGGTCCCATCCGAAATACTGAATTGATGCGGGGTTACTATCCTTTCACCGCAGCAACAACTCCCGGGGGAGACGTGGCACGCGTTGTTGAACCCGGGTTCCGTCAAGGTAGGCGAAGGGCCCGCGCGCGATTAAGTGTCAACGTAGTGCCGGGCCAGTTTAGAATGATTCTAATTTGCAAGAGAGCTCAAGCTACAAGCAGCAAGCAACAAGCGGCAAGTTTTATTCTTGACACTGGACCAGATATATGGGATAACATGATAACAATTAACAAAAGGATAACATATGACACTACAAGAAAAATACGACGCTTTGGAAGCGAAGCACAAGAACCTGCGCGGGAGCGTAAGCTTTATAACTCAGGAGCTACGGGAGCTGCCGGCGGAAGAAGACGGCTGGGCCCACGTGTCAAGTTTCGGCATCTACATGCAGCTGCTGCAGGCACTGATGGGCGCGGCGCCTCCAGAGCCAGAAGACAAACGCTTCAGGCTGGATGCGGAAGGACCGCGCGCAGCCAAGTAACGGACCGGGGCCTACGGGCCCCTGCCATCTGGAATCAGGGGTCAAGCTGCAAGCAGCAAGCTACAAGCGTCAAGCGGCAAGCAACAAGCTTTCGATAGAGCCCCAAGCATCAAGCTGCAAGCTGCAAGCGTCAAGCTTCCCGGCGCGTAGATCAAGGATCGTGGAGCCTGGATAAAGTTTCGGGGTGCTAAGGTCGGGGGTCGCGGCCAAGATAAAGGTCCTGGTTGGATGTCTCATATGGAACGAAATTTGGTGCGGTGAGAAGGCTAGTTTTTTATTATTTATTATCTTTAACTCAACAGTAAAAAAGCCGCAAGTTTCATGGTATCCCACTAGGTCAGGGAAACCAAAAGATGCCCAAGATTCAACGCGTGTCCACGTAATATTAGGTGTAGATTTTTTTAATTTTTGCCAAAGTTTGGACTCGTTTTTCATGATAATTACTCAACGAGAATCATCAGTCTATATTTCTCGTGTTTAGGTCCAATCAGTTTGTTTTCTACCAGTTTTATTTCTTTAATGTTGAACTCTTTTTGCATAGGATTACGTCCTTCTGGTAGCAACATCATGACACGAGCATCACCACCTTCTTCGCTTTCAGTAAACCTTGTCAATACTTGCATCAGTTTTTTAGTACTGTACCAATGGCCTCTTGCAAAATTATTTAGTAAGTCAATCATTTAAAAGGTGGTCCTGCAAACCAACACACCAAACTATATCTTGTGCCTACTCTTACCGGTCGTACTCTATGTTGTATGTGTGATGGAAAAAAGATAGCGTCTCCTCGTTCAGGTTTGATAGCCTTTTTAACTACGTTACCTTCTTCTAAAAAAGCCATGTCAAACTCACCGCCTGAAAAATCATCATTTAATAATACACTTGCAGATAATTTTCTAACTGTGTTTACACAACCTGGTACAGCTACTTCTGTTAAGCTATAGGGTTGATCAAAAGTAAAATTTCGTTTTGCAAGATGACAGCCTGACCCATCATAGTGCCAATTGTAGTGGTCTTCGGGTCCATACTTTGTAAATTGATGTTGTTCATGTGAAGTTATATCATAGCACCAACCAGCAGTGCCATTAGCAATAGTCATTAAATCATGTAGTCTATTATTAACACCTATACTATTGACCCAAGTTATTTGTGAAGACCTAGTTTCTGTGTCATTAGTCAACCCACCTTTACCATTATCGTGTACGGCTGGTTGTAAGTTGTCTTTATATTCCTCTATGATTTGATCACAATTCTCTGGTGAAAAAGCTTTGTGTATTACAAAAGCGGGTGATCCGTTCTCTGGATTTACATATCTTGTTAGCATCGTTTTCCTTGTCCTTTATATTTTTTAAAACTTCTACGTTTGTGTTTGTTCTTAGGTCTGGATCTAATTGAATTACCTATTGAAGTTCTTTTTTTAGGACCAGGCTCATGAGTAACAGATTTATTCCACTGTTTCGCCACTGATTATTTCTCCTTCTATTATTACTTTGTTATCATCATATATTTTTTTCATCTTAGCCTCTAAATCTTCAACAGACATATCTTCTAGTTTACCAGTTAAGCTAATACGTTGTTCTATATAAAGACCTGCAGCTTTACCGCGCGCTACTTCTGCGTTCGCTGCTGCACTGAAGGCGCCTTTCTTTAAGGCTTCTTCTCTGATTCGTCCTAGTTCTGTGATGTGTCTTTCAAAGGTAACTTCGAATTTTTGTTGGATTTCTGTTCTGATTTCGCCAATGTATTTTACGACAAGGGGACTAACGTTGGGGTTCCGTAATCTTGACGCGGCTACATGACAAGACCCTTCTGCATAGCCAGCTTCTCTGGCACATTCAGTAGGGGTCATCCTGCCTTCGTTATAGACCAACAACTCCGCAAACTTCTTTTGCTGTTCTGATAATTGTTTAGGAACACCCATCGTTAAGATAAGTATAGATAAATTTATCTTTAATTACAAGTTTTTTATGTTGTTTTTTTAAAGGCTGTCTTTTTTGCTCTAGCTAGGGCTTTGTCAGTTACAGTACTTTGGGACTTGGGTTTACTTGTGCCTTTTTTCTTAGCTTGATTCATATTGTAATACAAACCTTTTTGTACAGTACGGCCGTCTTTAGTTACGTGTGTGTCACCACCTGCTCTGTAACCGGTTCTAACTTTACCGCCTTTTTTAAAACCCATTTTCTTTACAACTTCTGGGTTTGTTTTTTTAAGTTTTTGTAAACCTTTTGATAATGGTTTTTTGCTATTCATGTTATTTATCCTTGTGTAAATTTTTCTTAATATAATCTAAAAACCAATCATTGTCTCTAAACATACCAAGTAAATAATTAGTTATTTGGTTTACAGCTAGTTCTTCTGCATCCTCTTCTTTTAAAGGACCGCCTGCTTGGTTTAAACCTGATCCATAAACTATAGCATGTAATGCTTCATGCAGTAAAGTGTTTACTTTCTCTTGCCCGCACAATTTATCTTGTATCTGTATTAAACCTTCTCGTGTTTTATACCAACCATAACAATCAGTAAGTTCGTCTGTTTTAAAATCTGGACCCATCCATTCAACAGTTATATCTCTATAACCTATTTTAATCATTGTGGGTTCGCCTTTTGGTGTGGCAATAGGCTTAGCTACGTGTTTGTTTTGTTTTTTCATAAAATTAAATTATCTGATTCATTTCTCTCTGTATAGTAGAATTTTGACTAAAAAGTTTCATAAAATATGAACGATTTACCCTTCCTATCCACGTGTAAAAAACTACCATTTTTTTAAAAAGTGTATAAAAACAACAACTTGTATGTAGTGTGTAATACATTTGGTCTACCGAGTCTACCAAGTTAGATGGTAGCTGTAACTACCTGTATTTATTGTATAAAACACTGTTTCTACCAGTACCATGTCATTTTCCAGAAAAAAGTTTTTATTTTGCATCGTAGGGTCAAATATTCACTATACCGGCGGTAGACTGTTGCATAAAAGCCACACTACACAGAAAAATAACAGGACCCCGGTCCACGGTCCGCGGATCGAGCTCCAATCAGACTGGAACATGAACCATTCCAGGTAGCGCATAAGGTACTCTTTAAACTTCCTCAGCATATCTACTCTCACAATAAAATTCAAAGCCCTTTAAGCTGTCACCATAGTTTAATATATGTGGGGTCAACAGTTCCATCTTATTTTCAGACGTATACTGATGACATTTCCAGGTGTCGTTAAACGTTTTCGCAGTATACTCGTGGGTCACTGATAGATCCGAGCTGTGAAACGTTAATATAATAGTTATTACAAAATACATACTAGCCATAAAACTTATCTAACCTCGCTAAAAATTCGTGCTTGGCGCGTTTTAGTTCTTCACCTTCGATTCTAAACTCTTGATAGTAAAGATCTGGCGTGCAAACCATGTTCACCGCACAATTAATTTCCGTATTGTATACCACGTCATGGGCCATTGCATATGCGGCCATTTGAAGCTCATAGTCGCGAATCCATTCTTTGCGCTTTGGTTTATTAGATTGTTTAAAATCAATAATAGTTAGATCCCCATCCAGGCGGGCAATCAAATCGCAGCTACCGGCATACAGTCCCGGATAGTATAACGTCGCTTCATTACCGTACACTTCGTCAATCCGGTTATCGATACCTTTGTCTACAATTTTCTCAGCCATCTTCTTAGCTTGGATACCAAGGTCCGTAAGATCCATATAACCTTCACCCAAACAATATTTTTCCAAATACATATGCATCGCCGTACCACGGGTACTAGAATCATGGGTAATTTTCGCGGCTTCCTTGTGACCAATACGATCGCGCCATCTTTGTAGACCGGCCGCTTTGTCTTGTGCTTGCGTTTGGCCGATGACTGTTGTAACCGACGGTAGCTTCTCGCTAGTGCCGTCAACATTATAATGTCTAAGACCTTCAATACTAGCGCGTGAACTACTGGGATAAGCATATTTGTTTATATTAATTAAATCCATTATCTCATTCTCCTAAAAACTATACTCCAATAACGCGACCATTCTTTACTGCCTGGCTCTAATCTAGTTTTTGGTTGGTCATTCTTTTGGCTTTTTCTATTGCGTTCTTTAACATCTTGAGTTCCGCTCGTAACTGTCGATTCTCTATGCTTAACGCTGTTATTTTTGGCCATAGTATTTCTTTCCATTCGTGAACCGAGTAATCCCAATAATCAAAATACTCTTCCACTGTTCTTTCTAATTCTTTTATATATTTCTCATC
>Ga0181410_1000232_pt1 | contig 24437 bp, 19 predicted proteins | sample 33SPOviralmetaG_FD_130112 | JGI IMG/M metagenome (GOLD analysis project Ga0181410, IMG submission 130112) | Marine viral communities from the oligotrophic San Pedro Time Series (SPOT) site, San Pedro Channel, CA, USA - 33 SPOT_SRF_2012-06-20 | ecosystem: Environmental > Aquatic > Marine > Strait...
ACCTCCAGTGGTTCTGCATAAACCAGAGCATCTTCTGGACAAGTGTTACGGATGACCTCAAGAACATCCATGAACTGATCCACAGTATCACAAACAATTTCTTTTGTGTCTCCTTCACTGGAATAGATGTAGATTGTGCGTTTGGTAGGGTCTACAACACAACGTGTGAGAAACTCGTCTTGCATGGTGCCTTGGTTGCTTACCTTCTTATTATAAGGCATTTGAGTGCCGGTGTCAACCGTTTCTGGTATCATTGACGTAGTACCAAGTAACTGCCACTCGCTTTTTACCAGACTTTACTGGTTCTGATTGATGGGGAAAACACCAATTTGATGGAAAAAATAATGCATGACCAGATTTTGGTTTGTATTTTTTATGCGAAAATACCGTATGTCCTCCCTCAAAATCTTCAGAAAGATAAAGAACTATTGATATATCTCTGTGATAGCAATTATTGTTTGGATCTGTCGCAACATCAAAATGTTCTCGATATCTTTGACCTTCAATATAATCTAAGATTTGAATACCTTCTCTCCAACATGTTGTATCCATTCCGGCAGGGACTGGATAACTATCAATTACTTTTGCCTTTTCGATTAATCTTTGTTTATAAACCAATAAAGCATCATTTAATCTATCTGTCATAAGTTTGGCAACATCACAATTATCATCTAAAGATGTTCCCGTGCTTGTTCTAACTCTTTCATCGACTTTTGGTGTTCCTGTAGAAAAAATTCTACATGCACCAAAATCTAAAGCATTAATATATTCATTTACTTGTTCTAATTCTTTTGGTGATAATACTTGAATTGTTTGAATAAAATTGTTCATATCAAATCATTTTAAATTTATTTAGTTTTGATTACGCAGATATTTCCATAAGGGTCATCCAGGATTGTGGAACTGGATTTGTGCTAGAATCCTGGTAATTCGAATATGCAACACCAGAACCATTATAGGCAGCAAGATCAGTTGAATATGTTATAGAACTAGTTGTGAACGGACTATCCAAATATTCTACTCTAGACCTACCATAATATGTTGTGGCTTTACTGGTGTCGGTATCTATGAGACCAAAATCATATGATCCACCACTATTACCTGGTGGATTATAAACTACTGTATTACCTCTCTTTATTCTTATGGCATGAAGAGATGATGTTTCAGTAACACCTGTAAGTGTATGATATATTGAATGTTCAAATGAAACTAATATTTTACTATTTGTTGAAGTTGGTGTAATAGATGCTTGAAGACCTGTGCTCACCCAAGCGTTTGAACCTGAAGTGGTATTTGCTTGTGAAGTGTGAACAACACGAATAAGTTGTAGAACTTTTCCAGTTCCTGGATTATTTTGCCACGTTGGGTCACTACCTGATCCATTTGATGTTAATACCTGTCCTGCAGATCCATAATTTGGTCCACCAAGACCAATTTTTCCACCAATGGTGATATCCGTGCTTACGGTAACATTAGATGCATTTAAATTTAAATTATTAGGACTTTCTATAGTTGGTGTTCCAGAAGCACCAATTAAATCAATTTCCTTTACACCAAATCCTTTATCTGCCATTTCAGTTTTTTAGATATTTAGGATTGACTAAATGATACTCCGGCAATGTTTAAACCATTAATTTTTGGAATAGTATCATTTGCCGTTTCATCATAAAGTATTCTCTTTTCGGCACCTCTCATATTAAACTGACCAGTCCAATAATTTGTTGTAGTATCATCAGTGTATTGATCTTGATAAGAACTAATAATTTTCGACCCTCTAACCTTCAACCATTCTTTAACTTGTCTTGATGTTGCTGTTGGATTCATCTCCATATAAAGAGCAATAACACCTGCTGCTACTGGAGATGCAGCAGAAGTGCCATTAAAATAACAATCATAAAAACGATTATCATCATATCTTACATAATCTTCATATCTAGTGACACCATTTGTTCCTGGTGCCAATGTCTCATCAGCAGGTGCCCATACATCAATACCAGGCCCATTATTTGAATAAGTTGCTTTTCTCTCAGAACCATCAAGATTAATATACTCGTCCATGGCACCAACACAAATCACTGGATGAAAATCAGTAGCACTATCAAAACCAATACCCTGTGGATTCATCCAGTCTCTATGGTTGCATGGACATGCATTGCCGGGAAATTCTGATCTTGGATCTCCGACGTTAAAGTAATCATCATCCATATAATTTAAACGATCTGGATCATCAGCACCAACACCCAATCTTTGATTATTGTTTCCTGCAGAAGCAACATAGATAACACCCTCCTCCATCATTTCATCAGCAGCAGTATTAGTTGAGTTAGATCTTGACGATGAAGACCATGATTTATATGCACCAGTAACCTGATTGTTTAGTCCATCTTTCCAAGCAGTCACTTGATTAGTTACAGAGTCATTTCCTGTAAAGGTTCCTGTTGAACCCCTAAACTTATAGGTTACAGTATCAGTAGAACTAAATGCTGCTTGATATCCCCAACTCCCATTGATGACAGTGGGATTTTTTCTGCCAGTTTCAGAATTGATTGGTTTGTTGCGATGCCAGATTTTCATATAATCATAATTTCTTTCAATATCACCACCAGTATTATCACCAATACCAGGCATATTCCAAATATTTGCTTCAAAAGCAAGACCCATATATTTTCCGGCAGCAAGACCAGCACAAGCAGTTCCGTGTCCACTAATCAAATTGTTTGTTCCATCTAAATTCTCTCCCATGGCACGTTCAGCAGTATGAGTAAATACTGTATATACCGTACCTTCAGATTGAAAAGCAGAAGATCGTTGTGAGGCAAAGTTCCACCATCCATGAGCGGATGAAGTTGTTATTCCAATTCTTCCGTCTGCTTTTGTATATGTAAGATTATTTGATGTAAAATAATTAGGATCCATATAAAATGGTCCATCGAGAACAATATCTCTTACTCTTGATTGACCATTAGCATCCAAAAACTCTGGATGATATTGCAAAACACCCGAATCATGAATAACGAGATCGACATTTCTTCCAGTTAAACTATAACTAACATCATCACTAATAGCTGGTGGATTACCAACTACGTTTGGCCATGAATCACTATTTGCTTCAACACCGACTCTTTTGACTGCCCAATTTGTTCTTTTATCTTCCGCAGAAGTTGGATTAGTTGCCGGTGGTCCATTACCAGCATTAAGATCTCTATATATTTTTACATTTTCACGAAACCTTTTGGTTGCTGGTGAAGGTTTAGGATATGATTCTGGATTATCTGTAGGAGACAACTCAATCCACTTAATGTGAGGATGTGTAGCAATTTCTGTCGCTTCCTCTTCTGTCAACTCATAAGTTCCTCTCGTAGGACTATGATCTTTGCTATCGGTACACGTTATTTGTCTATCAGGAATACCATCCTGATTAGAATCAACGATAAGAGCATTATGAATCTCATTCCAGTATTCGGATCTTTCAACTGATAATGTATACCTTTTCATCACATTACCTCACGTTTAATACGATATGTTGTGGATCCATTTACACCTGTTTCCGGAGTTGCTCTTAAGTTAACATTTCCACCACTAATCGTGGCATCAAGTTGAACTAAAAGACCATTACTATGCATAATCGCATATTGAGTTGAATCAACTGTTGTTCCATCTCTCATTACCAGTAACTTTTGAGTTTGATAATTTGATCCATTCTTGACGAATACAGTGTATTCAAATACAAGTTCTGCTGAATCATAAGTGTAACTTTGCAATGTAGATGGAGATCCCGCAGTTGCGGTGAATGTTCCTGAAGAAACTGTTCCTCCACCACCGGATCCACCACCATTAATTGTAATGGTTTTAGTTGCTCCAGATCCTGATGCCGTCACTCCAGCACCAACAAAGTTTAATGTAGTCGCAGATGTGGATAATGCACTACCTTCATCTTGAACAGTAATTCCACTAGAACCACTTGCTGCTAATGTAATTCTACCTTGAGCATCAACGGTTATATTTGCATTAGTGTATGAACCGGCAGATACATTAGTGTTTGCCAATTTATCAGCAGTAACTGCATCATCGGCAATCATTTCCATTTGGACTTGAACTTCGGCAATAGTTCCAGCAGAAGTTCCACCTAAAACACGATTAGCAGTGGAAAGATCCTGCATTTTGTCATAAGTTACGACATCAGAGTCAATAGTCCAAGTGGCACCAGAATTTGATACTGTTATATCACCTTTATCTCCATCAGTAATTCCACCAGAAGCATCTGCCCAAGTAACACCTGCACCAGGACCACCAGAAGTTAATACTTGACCAGAAGTTCCATAATTAGTACCAGCAATACCAATTTGTCCACCAGAAGTTATACGAAGTCTTTCATTTCTAGGATCGGATACTGAATACTCTCCACCTACTGTGAAAACTAAATCTCCAGGACCAGTGCCGCTATAGTTACCAGCAACAACTAAATTATCATCTTCATCACTATAAATGTAATGTCGAGTGTTATTACTTGTTCTCTTTAATTCAATTTGACCGCCACCAATGTTGGCAAGAGAAAGAGTTGAATAATCAACTGCTTCTGATGGAATAGTGGTTCCTATACCAACATTACCACTGTGAGTTACACGAAGTTTTTCTGTGCCTTCTGTTAATACTTTAAAGTGTCCATTGGTTCCAGTATCTACTACTTCTGCTGATGTATTTCCTTCAGATATTTTATCTCCAGATGTTGCAGTGTGCTTGATGATGTAGCAAAGAGCATAATATGGTGGGAGGTTTGCATTGGTTCCAGTTTGTGTGATTGAGTTAGCACCAGCATTAGTTTGACCTGTTGCATCAGTGCGTGAACTTGCATCATAATGTGCATCATTAGGATTAGAAGTGTGAGAATCCCAATCAAAACCTGCATCTACCCCTGCTCTCACAACATGTCTATATCCAGACTCAGATCCATATGTTCCATGAGAGTGACCTATAAGAACGGCATTAGCACTACCACCAGGTGTGGCATTAGGAGAAAGACCTGGATATGTATTATCTCCAGTACTATTAGATGCACCGACAATAAATCTATCTCTTAAATCAGGAACATTAGAACCGGTGATTGCCTGAAGTGCTGATGTTGATGCTACACCACCATCACAAAGTTGGTACTCACTAGGAATAGTTGCTGCTAATCCTGCCCATGCGACAATAGTACCTACAGGGTCTGATGATCCTCCACTGCCTCCTCCACCAGAAGATTGAGCAACCCAATCATAATCAGAACCATTCCAACTCAATACTTCACCAGTAGAAGCAGTTCCTTGATTTAAATGAGAGTCTACGTCAGAGTTCCCATAAGAACCACCGCCTCCTCCACCAGAAGCATTTTGCCAAGTAGGAGCACTTGAAGCACCATTAGAAGTTAATACTTGACCAGAAGTTCCATAGTTAGCACCACTAAGACCAATTTGTCCATTAGTTCCAATACGAAGTCTTTCTAATCTTGATCCATTATATGAACCATCATTTCCGGGAATACCATTATTTCCGACAAAGAATACTAAATTTGCGTCAGTTTGTATCTCCATACATCCATTACTGACACCTAAACCATATATGTTGTTTATTGTATCTTTATTTGATGATGCAGTATTATCCTTCCAGAGGTGAAGTTTTACAGCACTCCAATGTCCACTACCTGCACCAAGATCATTACCAGTACCATCACTAGAATAAGAACTTCCCAGATTAATCACACCTGTTACATTATTACTAGTAGCAACACCACCTCCAGCATTTAAAGTTATATCATCACAATCAGCATATGTATTGGTTGTTGGTTTGATGCGGAACCTTTCTGTTCCTTCTGTTAATACTTTAAAGTGTCCATCAGTACCAGTATCTACAACTTCTGCTGATGTATTTCCTTCTTGAATTTTATCCGATGGACCTCCTATTGTTGATGCATCTATAAATTCCAATGCACTAGCACCAGAATTTACGGCAACAAGTTTACTACCTTGATTAGTATAATTTGCAGGAGTATCTGTAAGACCCGTAAATTTATCGGTTCCACCAATACCAGCAAGACTTATTGTCGTGGTTAAATCTGTTAAGGAACCTGTTCTTGTTAAGGTAAGAGTGTCACTGCTAAATGAGACACCATCAACATAATTATCTGTTCCTATTCCAGAACCACCAGAACTCAAATCTTGAATAACTACCTGAGTGTAAATTTCATCTCCGACACCCAAAGCAACACCAAAACCATTTGTGGATCTTGTATCTGTGCACCTGTGTTGAACTTTAAAATAAGTTGTTTCGGTGATGGTAACTATTGTTTCACCAAAAGATCTGGTTTGCACCAGGAGGTTATTTTCAAGTAAGGGATCTGTACATACTTCAGAAGTTCCAAATATATCGGTAGAACTGGTAAAACTGGTATTATTTGCATAAAGCAATTTTGACTTATGTTTATCTACCGCATGTGCCGGAGCACTCCAACTTATCTTATAAGTTCCAGAATCTAGTGCAAAATAATTATTGCTAGAACTAAAAGTAACAAAAGATTCTGGATCAATTTCGATATTTAATGTTCTATCGACCCATGATCCACTATTGAAAGCACCACCATTAGTTCCTGAAGATTGTTGTTCATATAAAATTGCTGCTTTAGTGGATCCGCCACTACCACCACTACCACCACTACCACCACTACCTGCGGTGTGTCTAATGATAAAGCAAAGTGCATAATATGGTGGTCTATTCTCGTGGAAAGTATTTCCACCTCTAGCCAAATTACCTACAATATTATTAAATGGTGGACCATCATCAGTAAGAACCCTATTAGCACTATTATTACCATCTACATCAAATCCCCACTGTGTTGGACCCGCTTGTCCACCTGTAGTAGTATCAAAGTGGTTGTGAGTTGGCATCTCACCAATAGTTAATTGATGAGCAACTTCACCACCCTCTTGATCTGGAGCAAAAAGTCCAGATGTTGCACCAGTAGCAGCATTAAATGTTTGTCCGGTTCCACTATCAGATCCGGCACCAACAATAAATCTATTTCTTAAATCAGGTACATTGGCACCAGTAATTGCTTGAAGTTCTGTTGTTTGTGCTGATCCCCCATCACAAAGTTGATATTCATTAGTAGGAATATCTGCGACTGAACCAGCCCATGCGACGATAGTACCTATCGAAGCTGTTGAACTAGATGCAGATGGACCTGGTGGACCTGGTGGTCCTGAAGGTCCCGGTGGTCCTGGTGTCGTTGAAGTTGGACCTGGTGGACCTGGTGGTCCTGGTGTCGTCGAAGTTGGACCTGGTGGACCTGGTGGTCCTGGTGTCGTTGAAGTTGGTCCTGGTGGTCCTGGTGGACCTGGTGTCGTCGAAGTTGGACCTGGTGGTCCCGGTGGTCCATCACCACCTGAAGGTCCCGGTGGTCCATCACCACCTGAAGGTCCCGGTGGTCCTGGTGTTGTTGAAGCTGGACCTGGTGGTCCCGGTGGTCCTGAGGGTCCTGGGGGAAGACCTGCAGGATCCATCCACGCTGGTTTAGTATTGCCATTATCCCATTTTAAGAGATAACCATCACCAGATGATCCAGGATCTGCCAAAAATGTTGTGGAATTTGGACCATCTTGATATACAAGATCTCCTGCGGTTCCACCAGCAAGATCATCTGCCACTATATTGGCATACAAATTGCCACCAACATATAAATCTCCACCAGTAGTCGTAATACCACCAGCACCTGCAAGAGAAACATCAACACCAGATCCATCTCCGGTAAATGATACTGCACCACCTACATTTAAATTTAGTCCAATATTTACACTTTTTTCTACACCAATACCACCCTCAGTAATAATAGAACCACTGTCTTTACCCGTAGATTCGGTGGTTCCATTTACAAGCAATGGGTCATTAATTTGAACAGCACTATCCGAATCAAGAATTAAATTTCCTGTTCCTGATTTAGTGCTTATAGTGTTTGTATTTACTACAACGTTAGCAAGAGTTGAAACTCCAGTAACTGTCAAATTATTGAGTTGAAGTAAATTGAGATCAAGTGTTCCTATAGTGGCAATACCAGAAATATTAACGTTATCAAGTTCAGTGTGACCATCAACATCTAATCCACCATTAGCATCGATATTAGCAGAAAATGTAGCAGTTTCGGCAACATTCAATACATCTAAATCTGTTGTTCCATCTACATCTAAATCAAAATTAGCATCAATATTTGCGTTAAAGGTTGAAATTCCTGCAACGATGAGTTCATCTAAATCTGATAGACCATCTACTTCTAATTTTCCATCAACAGTTAAATTCTTTTTAAAAGTTGAATTTTCACTTGCAGTTACAGTATCAATAAAAACACCGCCATTAAATGTGGATATACCAAGAACATCTAATAACTGTGTTGGTTGTGTGCTTCCAATACCAACTCTGTTATTATTAAAATCAAAGTAAAAATTATTTGCTCCGTCTACAAGTCCTGCATTATTGTGAAACTGAATCTGTCCTATAGTTCCACCAGCACCTGCAGTAACAACATTTTGATTGACCCATGAAAGACCGCCGGTTGCATTTTTTACCAGTATATCATTAGTATCTCCTGGTTGATTAGTAGAATCATAAATTGTTCCTGTGATTCTAAAATTACCATTTAAATGTAATTTTTGAGTTGGATTTATGGTCCCAATACCAACCGAACCAATACCAGTTGTTGTAATAACCGTCCCACCGGTTCCTACAGTTATTCTATCACCGGCAGCAAACAATCCATTATCAAATGTAAATCTCGTATCTGTGGCAAAATCAGTTCCTCCTGTGCCTACAAATAAAACCTCATTCTGACTTCCTGGAGGTGCGACTGTTATTGTTACGGCAACACCAGGATTAGATCCACCTACACCTTCTGCGGTAATTGATTCACCTACAAAATTTAGTTGTGTTGTACTACTAAGTCCACCTACAAGAGTTCCTTCCTCAAAAATACTAAGACTTCCGGGAATAATTCCACCTTGATTGGGAATCCAAAATCTATTTCCTGTGGGTTGCCCTTCAATATTGACGAGAATATATTGTTGTCCGGATGGAAGTGTACTTGGATCGTAAATAGACGGTCCACTTAAAGGATCACCCAGATCTGGTTCAGAATCACTAGGTGACAAATATCTATATCTATCAGAAGATAATCCAGACTGAGGAGTTTTTTTATAACGACCCGATATATACTTTGGCATATTTCTTATGTTGTGCTATTCTCCAGAATACTCATGATTAGTTCCATTTGTAACGGAGCAGCTTTACCACCACTAACATATGTATGTCCAATTCCAGAAACTACACCCGAATTTGTGGTAAATGTAAGTGAGGTTCCGACAGTACCAGTAATACCATCAACGACAAAAGATCTTTGAGGTTCTGGGAATATAGATGTTGTCAATCCTCCAGTATAAGAGGCACAACTAAAAGCAATTCCACTCATTGTTACTTCATCATCTACCTCAAATCCATGAGGAGTAGATGTCTGTACTGTCGTAATACCTGTTGTATGATCATAGTCAACAAAATTTATATCAACTACTCCTGACTGCACTCCTTGAACTATTATAGAATCTCGTAATAGTGCTGATCTTTCCAAAACTAATCGACCATCAATAACCACCAAAGAATCTTGTGGTGGAACCTCTGCATTTTTTATAACTCTAGTATCTCTAGTATTTCCTGATGTCTTTGATGCTGTGCTTTTTCTTCTATGTGTAAAAGTAAATGTTGGATAAGTATTGACCCCAACATTAGCAATAGAAGCATATAAAATAATGGAAGAAACACCAGTCGGAGCTTCGTAAACGATTTGCTCCCCTGGTGCTATGGGCACTGCCTTTGTAATAAACTTATTAAGTGGTGCTATTGCCATATTATCTCAACGCAAGTATGAGTGGAGTTACTTCTGCCTGTATTGATTTACTAAAATCTCTTCCTCTAATTGTAGATGTTGTTTGATCAACTTGAATACCTTCACCAATATCAAAATTTCCTTTTTGGTCTGTAGAGGTGAATGGAATTTGAGCACCGTCTGTAGCGACAACCTCATTTTCCTTGATAGAAAGAGCACCTTCAAAAGGTAACGAAGTATTTATGCTGGTGCCGGAACCAACATATTCAAAAGAATGAGAACTAGTTAAGATACGACTAATTCTTTGTAGTGTAAATGGATCGTCCGGGAACAATTCATAAGGAACGAATTCATTGAATGTAATTGTTGTAATTCCTGCAGGATCTTGACGATTATCAGTTGCCTCCGAAATAGTAAAATAAATTGGAGACATTACGGCAGTTGCGAATCCCGATAAAGCAGGATTTCCATCAATATCTACAACTATATTTTGAGTTGATAGATAATTTCTGCCAGAATTAATGACATCAATAGCAGTTATAGTTCCTGCCGCACTTACAGTTGCACTTCCTTCTGCTATAATTCCTTGTGGTCCTTTAGGTAAAACAGTTCCATCATTATCTCGTATTAAAATATCTGGTGGATTGGACTGACTGAATTGTCCTGAAACACCACCATTTAATATCCTAATACTGGAAAGTTCTTGTAATGGTGATGTAATTCTTCCTGTTGCTTGTTCTGCCCCAGGAACATCTGGATAATTAGATAAATCAATTTTAAAGTATAATGCTTGTCCATCAAACGGTCTTCTAGAATCACCATCCGTATCAGTCACACCTTTACCAACGACTACATCAGAGTTATCTCCTGGTATGACAGAATCTCTTACTTTACCAGTAAATTGTGTTGAACCAAGACCGGCAGCAACCAATCCAAAATTACCAAATGATGAGTTAGAGTTTGTGAGGTCACATTGTCCACCACTACCAGCAAAAATTGCAATATCACAGTTAATTGTGAAGATGGAAACTAACTGAGCATAAGCATTATTAGTCAATGATACACCAATACCTGCCTCATTATACTGAGTGAATGAGTCGCAGACCATAGACTTCAAATTAGCACCATCCGGTGTTCCCGTAGCATCATTACCATCAATCCTCATACCAATACTTCCGGTCATAAAATTGGTACAGTTTCTGATATATGGTGATCTCCACCTACCAGTGTCACCTTGATTTGCTGGTCCACTGGGAGTATATCCACTATTTGCAGTTTGCCCTGTTATTGGGAAAGCAACTGCACCACCAGTATGCGTTACACCAACTGTTGCACCAGAGAAGTTTAAATTTTCAATTAAACATCCTCTTCTAACCCAGAAAACATCCAAATTAGTATTTTGTGGTTCAATAGCAACTAGTCTTATATCCTCTCCTGTAATTGATATATCTCTTTGAAGACCGATTGGATTATTCTCGACATATCGTCCAGGACGAACCTTAATTGTATCTCCAGGTTGAGCTATTGCTGCTGCTCCACCAATTGTTGCTTTTGCATCACCCTCCAACAATCCACTATTAGAATCATTACCGTTTTTTGAAACCCAAATAGTATTGTGTGTTTCTACACCGGAAGGTCTCCAAGAGACACCAGTTCCAACAGATGCTAATCTATAATCTTTCCCGTTAACTCCAGTTTGATTATTTACATCAATTAATGAACTTTCAAGTTCTAATGTACCTTCTATTTTAGTATCATCACCAACGAATAACTTTTTAACTATGCCAACACCACCATCAATTTGAACTGATGCATCAGTTTTGCTAGTAGCATCAGTAGTATCATTGAATGTTGCTTTACCATCAACATCTAAGGTGGCATTTAATGTAGTATCACCATCAACATCTAAGGTGGCATTTAATGTAGTATCACCATCAACATCTAAGGTGGCATTTAATGTAGTATCACCATCAACATCTAGTGTATTATTAAGTGTGGTAGCACCATCAACATCTAGTGTATTATTAAGTGTGGTAGCATCATTAACATTTAACGTTCCATTTACGTCTAAGTCAAATTGTGGATCATTGTTTTTAATTCCAACCCTGGTCATCCTATAGATTGGAGCACTATTACCAGTTCCTACATATCCCCACAAGTCCTGTGTTTGTATTCTTACAATTTCTTGTGGGTTCCCTACATCAGCGATTGGAATGGTTGTATCTGTTCCTAAACCAAGACTATTAATCTGCCTATAATTAAATACTGTAAATGACTGTGCTGCACCAACATAAGGATCTGTCGGATCAGTGGAGCTGGATATGTAACGACCCTCATCCTGAACAAAAACGCCCTCAGAGAATGCTGGTTCAAATGTTACCCAACGAACACCAAATTCATCACGGTTTAAGAATGCACCATTTGCACCATGAGAACCAGCAGAATCATAAATGTTTCTTCTTACTGATAAGGTTTCTAAATCAAGACTTAATTTTCCCTGTGTAGACTCATTGAGAGCAGTAATTCCAAGTCCGGGATTTATGGTTCCTATACCAACGGTGCCTAGACCAGTAATTACGACTGTATTTTCTAGTTCAGAATTGAATTGAAACTTTTGTACAGGTGTTGCCGTGAATATACCAACTCTATCTGTTCTAGTATCGGCAGTAAATACAGTTCCACCTACTCCAACATCAAAAGATATTCTTGCGGTAAGAATATCAATATCCAAGTTACCTTCAATGATTACATCTTTCTTGAAGGTAACTTTTTCATAAAAAAGTGCTTCTCCTGTAATATCAATTCCATTGAGACAAGTTTTTCCCCATATGGTTACATTTTCAAATACTGAATCACCAGACCTAGTAAATGTTATGTTTGATGGTACGGGACAATATGCCATTTGTTAATCTCTATTCTGTAGTTTATAAACTAGCGGAAATTCCACCAAAGGATATACCTAAAACATTGCTTTGACCACCAACAATACTACTAACTGCAGAAGCAACCGGTGATGCCGATCCAGCTATTGCCAAATCTGCGGCAAGTGTTCCTGTGAATGCTTTGATAATTGTGCTGGATAATAATGAATCAGCAAGAGGTCCTTTTTTTGTCTTAATATCGACCTCTTGTCCAATAATTTTTACATCTTTAGTTTTATTTTCTTCTTCATATCCAATTCTAATTTTAGGAGATTGGATTATAATTTCACGACTTGCCTCAAGAACTATCTGTTTTCCACTTATTCTTACTGCTCCTTTTTCTGCATTAACTGTATAATCACCTTTATGTGCGATAAAGGCAAATGCGGTTCCACTCTTAGATGCTATATTAGGATGAGATCCTGCCTCAAACTGCATGAATCCTTCACTATAAAATTTTGTAAGACCACTCTCGGTATGTGCCTGAACAAATTTCACATTAGAATCAGTCGTTGACATTAAAGAGAACGCTGCTCTTCCAGGAGTTCCCATTACAGGATTTCCTGTTTCTATTTGAAGTTTTGGTCCATATCCATCAAAAACTCTAGTTTCTTGTGCCATAATCAACTACTAATACAATCAATAACTTTAATGATCTCAGATGGTGGAGGAGTGGTTGTCATTATTGGTCTCAATATTGCTCCACTAATATTTAGAGTGGGTAATCCATTATATGCAAATGGTTTTGGAGTTGCCCTAACAACTCTTCCATTTTTAATTTCAAGATCTACTCCTTCAATTTCTCCCTCAACATCATTACCCGGATCTTCAATAATAATTTCTTCAATAAAGAGTGGCAATTCATCAATTTCTGCAGGATAATTTGCACCTTCACTTGTCACGACAACGGCAGTGATTTGACCAAAAGTCGGTGATGTTGGAACCTCATCGATAATTGCACGACCATATGCACCATAACCTTTATTACAACTATCCTGGAACGTTACAATGGGTGGATCAGTATATCCAAGTCCAGGATCAGTCATTTGTGCCCCAACAATACTTCCAAGTTTGAGAACGTCACCAACAGCATCTTCTGTGTCCACATTATCAACTATATTTCCAAGTAATACATTGCCTGCTCCACCAATACCATCACCACCAAAGAAACTTACGGTAGGAAGACCGCACTTAGTGACGTTTCCAAAATTACAAGGTTCTAATGATGATGATTCTCCAAGTGGTGATCCAAAAATATTCCACTTACCATATGCTTTCTCAAAATCATTTGATAAATTGGTAGCACCTTGTGATATTGCTGTTCCACTGAATACTGTGTTCCACATACTATCTTGATCTTCTTCACTTAAGTCCTTAAGTGGTCCCTGGTCAATCTTAAGTTTACTTGTAGCAGGACAAATTTTTTCATCATCACAACTGAATAAGTTTTGAACTTTTCTTGCTAAACTAATTCCTGTAAGGAGAAAATCTTTTACATTGAAATTGAAAATTCCACCAGTAAAAGCATTTAAGATGTTACTAATTGGTTCAATTAATGGTCCGGCAATTGAATCAACAATATTGACTAAATTGTTAGTGAAGGAACCGACAATTTCTTGTGCGGCACATGCTGTTCCACTAAGAACATTTTTTGCGGCAGCAGTCATAATGTCCGCAAAAGCATCTTTCGCACCCTTCATTACCTTTGTTGCGGCACAAAATAAACCATCAAACATGGTCTTAATCAAAGGAATCATTGGTGCTTCAACCGCAATAATCTGAGGTATTTGGAAAAGAAATGGCGGTGCTTGTAAAATTGTCTCTAAAAGTTTTATTGCTTGTGGTATTAGTTCTGCTAATTTATCCTGAAGACCACCTAACATTGCATTAATAAATCCGTTGGCAGTATCACCAACTACATTCACAACATCTTTTATTTCATTTGAAAGATTTAATACTGCAGAGTCAATTCTTCCAATACGATCAAAAAAGTTTTCTGTATATGCTTCTATTTTTGCAAGAGTATTATCCTTACAAGGATCTGCCATGAAGACTGTTGTTCCAGTCGTTAATGATGCACAAGTAGCCATTTATATTACCTCCTAGTTCGTATTTATGAGATATCCAGGGACTGTCTAGTTTCCTCACGTTCAGCAGGATCATTTGCACGTGCTCTCTCAAGTTCAGCATCAAGTGCCGCACTAAGTGCTGCATCCTCTCTAGCAAGAGTAGCCTCTAATGATTTATCATTACCTGGTGGTTTTTTAAGTTGACCTTTTGCATTTTCGGCATCACCTAAACCGAGTTCTTTAAATTTTTCTTCATTCTTTTTAGCAGGAACGGTCTTATCTTTATTAGTGCATTTGGGTGTTGTTTCAGGAGTTTCATGTCCTGCATTTTCACTAAATTCTTGTTTAGGTCCAAACAAACCTTTTGCTTGAAGATCTCCAAAGTAACCAGATTTTGCATCAAATCTACCTGATCCAAGCACCGTATCTTTAGATTTTGGAAGTATTCCAATAATCATTGATATCCCTCTTTTTCCTCCATACTTCTGTATCAATACAGTGTCTCCCTGAGAAATTCTCATGGACCTGCGACGATTTGCTCCACCGGAACCATCACTATTTGAAGCCATTGCAATCGCATATTCAATATCAGCATCATCAATGTCAGATTCTTTTGAAGAGTAAGTATCAAAAATTGCAACTTTATATCTCCATCCCCAACCACCACCTTTTACTTGATCTTTTTGCTTTTCATAACCCACCACTGTCCCCATTAAGTGAATTGGTGGTTCGCTACTTAAGTTATTTTTCATTATCCTTTATTTTTTTGAGTATACGCTCCGAATGAATCACGCACAAGAGTTAAAGAGGTAAAAGATCTCTTTGAATCAAAATGATGGCATAAATCCAAAATCAAATAGTTTCCACTTTGATTTATATCAAAAGGATTTGCTTCTTTTTTGTCCGTAAGTTTTTCAAATTCACATCGTATTATATCACCGGCAAGTAGATTTAAGTTACATGGCACTGTTATATCTATAATTTGACTCATCAATAAATTATATCTCATTGCTGCCTTAGCAATATATTCTCTTGGATCATTATTTACAGATGTATCGATACCAGGAGACAGTAGACCAACATCCAATATAAATTGATTTGTCTTAGAAAAAGAATTATTTGATTTTACTGGTTTGTAATCAATATCTCCACCCAAACTAGTTTGTAACTCTTCGTTCTCAATTCTGAATATGATTTCAGAGAATTCCGCAGTGCGTGGATTGAAGAATATATTTCTAGATTCATAAACACAAGACTTCATTGCATTCACAATGTTTTGATTTTTTCTGACTGAAAATGAAGCAATTTTGAAATTATTATTATCGTTCTCAGTTCCAGATTTTAGTGCACCGGAATAACGATATGTCTCTTTTGGTTCTTGTTTGATTAGATTATCGATTGCCTTATATTTGAATCCCTCCCTTGTTTGATAAAAGAAAAATCCAGGATTTCCTCTAGGAAAAGTTGACTTTGATCCAAGTTCGATTATTAAGTCAAAAGGTGTATCATTTGCTCCAATAAAAGAATATGAATTTGCAGTTTTATCAAAATTTGATGACGTTTCGTCTATTGTTGTATTGAATGACTGCTGTAAAATCTTTTTTACATTATCCGTTATGTTACCATTATACTTTTTAGAGTCGGCAATATTATAATTTTCGAATCCTTCTTTAGAAATCAAACTCATCATTATAGATTCTCTCTGCGATTCTTGATTCGAATTGATAGCAGCATTATTCAGTAAAGTTCCTTCGAGTTCTCTTATCTTATACTTAATTTCTTCACCACCTGTAATTGGTAAGGTATTATAAATTGAACCCTCCGCATTTCTTTTCTCATCCGTAAGAGAAAAACCACTATCAACGAAAGATAAAGTTGCAGTTATGTTTGGAGATAATAAACTCTCAAAGTAATTAAATTCAACAGTTTTTCCTGCAAGATTGACTTCCTTGCCATTCTTTGTAATAGTTAGTTTTTCGTAAGTTGAACTACTTGCTTTATTTGCCATTATCCTACAATTACTTTTTGTTTTGCTATAATAATAGTCTGTCCACCCTCTTCATCCGTTGATTGATTTATCGTAGATATCTGATTAGATTTTGTTCTATTTTCTGGATTTGATAGTGAAGCTCTGACATCTCCTGAACCCTGTGTATTTGTTGATAAATTCGCTTTAGTCATTTTACTCGCACCTCTTCCGGAACCCAATCTAATTCCAGCAAACCATGATGTTCCACCAGAAGAATGCCAATGTCTACGATAATGAAAACCATTAGTTGTGTTATGATCAAATTGATGCTTCAAACCATCATCAGCAGCAATGCCAACGTGAGTAATAGCACCTTTATTTAATACTCCACCAAGGTCTCTATCTGCTCTCCAGAGTATAATATCCCCTGCTTTAATATTAGATTTAGTTTTTATAACCTGACCCATGTCAGTTCCACCAAATGAAGCCGCAAATGATGGTGCGTTATATGCAATACCCTGTGGTGTATCTAAGTCACCTAGTAGAGTTCTGACATTTGCCATCGGATGACCTGCTTTTCTCAATGCTGCCCTCGTAGTATTTGCACATTGATCTTCAGTTCCCTTTCCCATTCCAATTATTTGTCTCGCACCCTCTAATATTCCACCTGATAGAGGAACGGGAGCATCTTCTCTACCATCACCGATACCAGATATATCAGTTGCTCCACCTCCACTCCCACTAGAATCAGTGGATCCACTTTCATATTTTTTTCTCTCTGCACTAGTGAATTGTTTTTCTGTAAACTCACCAGTCTCTGTGTTTAGAACACCTTCCTTTCCATCTTGCTTTGCAAGAACCTTTTTCTTTCCACCAGCTGCTCCTCTTACCAAATCAATAGCAGGTTTCAGTAACTTAATTATATTTTTCAATGGTCCTGTTTTTTCTGCTAATTGATCAATTAGTCCACCATCACCACTTATTTGACTTAAAGTATCATCTACTCTTTTTCTATCAACATCATATTTCTTCTTATCAAAGTCACCTTGGATGAATCCTATTATTAGATTAAAGCCACTTTGAATGGGGGTAACAAAATTAACAATAGAATCTATAACACCTTTTACCGTTTTCAATATTTGTGGAAGAGAATTGACTAATACTCCGGTTAGTATGAATGAACCAAATCCAAGAATTTTATCAAAAATACTCCCACCAGTCGATGCTATTGTATTTCCTACATCTCCTAAACCATAATCTTGTTTAGTTTCTCTTCTTTTTTCTACTTGCTTTTCTTCCATTTCCTGCTTTCTTCTCTTCTCTTGTCTTGAGATTAGAGCAGAATTTTTTTTCTTCAATCCAATGTAAGTATTATTAGAGTTCTTGAGAAAACTGCTAATATTAGTTACATTTATTTTTAGTTGTTTTACTTGTGTTGCTTCCATATTTTACACAGATATTCCATACATTTCTGGTGTTTTACTTCTCCACATATCAGCAACATTTGTTGAAGGTATTTTTGGAATAGGTGGTTCTGCTGGTCTTGCCGGAGGTGATTTTTCACTATTTAGCATTTGAGGTGGCAAATCCATAGTTACAATATTAGTTTTTTTAGTCTTATTCGGGGTTATATTTCTAAGTAAATTTTTTGTTTTTGGATTACTAATAATATTTCCACCTTTTTCAAATACCCTGAGTTCCGGTCCTTCTTCACCCACAAGATAAGGTGTTCCTGCACTTATAGGACCACCCATTTTTCTTGCTTCAACTGTAGTTGGAGTTAGAGTATTTGATATTTTTGCTTTGTAATCCTCCCTAACTTCCCTATCAACTTTCCTTCTTGCCAATTCATTAGGGTTGGCACCCATTTTTCTTCTTGCACTACCTGATGGTGTTGGTATAATTTCTAACTTACTTTGCTTATCTTTTATTTCTTCATTCATTTGATTTTTGAGTGCATATAATGCTTCTCTTTTTTTCTTCACTTCTTGGAATATTTTTTCTTGATCTTCGTCTCTACCCGTAATTCCTTTTTTAGTTGCTGCTCTACCTCTTCCTCTCGCAGTTCTTCCATCCTTTCCCATTCCAGCGTCTGCTAACTGCTGGTCTAATTGACTATGAGCAATACTATAATCTTCACCACCAGTCACTAAATTTCGCGCTTTTTTTATCAAAAATTCTCCACCCTTATAAATTAATATTCCCGCACCAATTGCCAATATAGCCTTTAAAAATAACGGATTTAACAATAATCCCTTGAGTAGAGGCAATCCTTTCAGAAGTAATCCGACTGCTCCACCAATAAGTTTAACTATCATGGAAATGGGACCAATCAATTTGAGAACAACAACGGCACCCAAAGCACCAAGAACCCATTTATAATGTTCTTTTATAAAATCAAACCATCCCATTAATTTATTTTTATTCGCATCATCAGATAACCAATTAAATACAGTATTAGCAGCAATTCCTGCTCCGATTAATGCAATAAATTCTTTAATTTTATCAAATGCACTTTTTACAGGAGCAAGGACTTTATTAGCTCCAGATTTAACAATACTACCTATCTTCCTGACACTTTCTATTGAACCTTCTTTAAGAGCAAATTTTCTCTTAGATTTTTCTCTTTTTAATGCTTTATTTTTTTCATTCTCATCAGCAATTCTCATTGCAAAATCCAGAGCAAGTTGCTTTTGAATTTCTATAAGAATTGTATTTGTTTCTAATAATGTATTTTCTATTGATGATTGTGCTTCTAATGCAGGAGAACTTGCTGATCCTGTACTTCTAATTTTTATTTTACTTACTTTTAATTTTGGAGTAGCCTTAGAAATTTTTGATGCACCAGAAGACAAAGGAGAGGATATATTTCCCTTCCCTATCTTTGGTGCCGTAAAATTTTGACTACTAAATGCCATTCTGTTGCTGTGCCTTTAGGTTTTCTTCTTCAATGTATTGTTCAAGAAGAGCAAGATAAATCTCTTTCTCCCACGGAATCATATTTTCTATCTCTGTTAATGAGTATTTATGATGCTGAATCAATGCAAAATTAATCTTATAGTATGACTCAAGATTCGTATGAGCCATACCTAACTGAAAAAACTTGCTAATCCTTCAAGAACAACTTCAGACTCGACACCAGTCTCTGGATTCTTTACAGAAATTGTATGAGACAATTTTGGCATTGTAACAAAGAAAGATTCAATCTGCTTAAATTGTTTACTATTCAGTTGATCTACAAAATCAGTCAATTCCTTTTTAGAGCAATCAGAAGCATTCCAACTCTCTTCCTTATCATAGACCATATCAATACATGAAGTAATCATATTCAGTGATTGATTAACATCACTGATTTCTCCACCTACCTCAAAATTACTATCAATGAATTGATCAAATGAAGGATACTTCAACTTCATTGAGTATGTATCATCTAACTTAATAATATTTTTGTGATCCTTATTCTTCTTAACTTTGATTGAATCAATTTCAATTTCCATTTCAACTGTTGTTTCATTATCATCAGGGCAGGTGATATTTACTTCTACAGTTTCCCCGACAGATTTTGAACGAACATTTAAGAAAAGATACTCAATGTCAAAAGTTGCAAGGTTTTGAACCTTAACTCCTCTCGTTATAATACAATCATTGAGAATCTGAACAATACCATTAGAAATTTGTTTTGAATCTTCAGATTCCAATGCCATCAATAGAATTTTTTCTTCCTTAACCAAGAAAGGACGATACTTTATTTTCTTTCCAGTTGATGGTAATTCCAACTCATAAATTGGAGTATTTATTTTTGGTAAAGGCATTTTAAAAAATACAATTCAGTTTAAGTTATTTATTGTGGAATTCAGACTTTTACAACGTATCTATCATAGTTAAATGATACATTCACTTTTAACAAATCAGCAGCACCATATGAAACAGGTATTGATGTCATCGATTTTGGAAAAGCATTATAAAACTGATAAGTTATTTTTCTGTTTGGATTTACTTCAATATCTTTTTCAAATTTTGTAATGTGCATCGTATCACACTTATAAGTATCAGGATATTGAAATCTTCTATAGTAATTACGAGTATTTGGATTATCAGTACCAGCAGATGAAATGAAGTCCATCCATCCTTCAAACACTTTCAAATTATTATAATCATTATCAACATAAAAGGTAAAATCAATATCAGTATATAATCTCGTATGTGCAAATTCTTGGGGGATACCCATGAAGTCACCCTTTACTTCGGCAGTTGCAAAAGAAGTTGTGGGAAGAGATGCTTCAGAACATAAAAGACCTGTTTTTCTACAAATAAAATTTGCTGCATCAGGAACGTTAAATTTTCTTATGTGTTTCAATACAGAATCATTTAAGGTCGAAAAACTTACTTCGTATTGATTTGATAATGCTATTCTACCGAATATTTCTTGAGCATTCCTCATAGGAATAGCTTTTGGTCTCGGACTTGCCACTCTAAATACCTATACGACTACTTTATTATTAGTTATTTAGATGTCATATAAGGGAAAATATCAACCATCATATCCTAAAAAATATAAGGGTGACCCTACAAACATTGTATACCGTTCTCTCTGGGAACGCAAGTTCATGGTCTACTGCGACAAGAATGAAAATATTTTAGAATGGGGTAGTGAAGAAGTTATCGTTCCATATCGTTCACCCATTGATAATAGATATCATAGATACTTCCCAGACTTTTATATTAAGGTCAAAGAATCGAATGGTAAGATCAAAAAGATGATTATTGAGATCAAACCATTTAAACAATGTATCGAACCTAAAGTCAAAACAAAAAAGACCAAAGGATATATCTACGAAGTTATAGAATATGCCAAGAATCAGGCAAAATGGGGTGCTGCTAAGGAGTGGTGTTTGGATCGTGGTTATGAGTTCAAGGTTCTTACAGAAAATGAGTTAGGTATCAAATGACATTCTCACGTCCGACAGATGATCAAGAGAATCGTGTGCGTGGTGTGATTAACGATCTTATCGGAGTAGAAACTCCTGATGATATTATGGAAAATTTGATAGGAGTTTTATCTGAAGGTTCTAAGATTCCCACGGCAGGTAACTATTATACCTTCTTTTATAATGCCAAGACAACAGGAACACAATATGACGAACATCCTCTCGTGGCAGTGACAGATGTATTCTCTTGGGGATTTCGTGGAATCAACTTTCACTGGGGTGACAGAAGACAATATGATTACAATCAAATCGTTGGTGGACTCTATAAAATCTACCCAGAAGAGATGAATGATGTCATAGAGCTCGGTTTTGCTAAAGTTCGTTCTAAATAGTTAGAAAAAAGATAGATGGGAAGAAGCAAACAAAAAGCAAAAGAAAGAGCATCTGCAGCAAAGAGAAGAGCAGGTGCTCAAAAACCTAAAATGGCTTCTTTTAGAGAAGATGCTGTAGAAAATAGAGCATTACAGGTGCAGAATGGAGCTAGTGCTTCTGCTTTAGTTAAAAGTGGTGGTAAGACTCAAGTTAGTCCTCCATTACCTAGTTCGAGCCCAAATAACACTAATGAACCAGTTCAGGAACAACCAGCCACTCTTCCATCAAGACCACCCACTCAAACAAAAAAATCTATTCCACCAAGAAGTTTAAGATATCCCGTTAATGAAGAGATACACAATACAACTGATTACTTGAAAATAGACATAGTTGAATATAAACCTGTTGGAAAAAAACTTGTTTCAAGTCCTGGATCAAGAAGAGCAAATGGAAAAAATATATTACATAGTATAATTTTACCTATTCCACCAAATATTCAGGATGGAAATGCGGTTAGTTATAGTGACTCAAGTATGAATGGTCTTACTGCGGCTCTTGCCGGTGGATCTACAGATTTAATGAAGGGTTTACCAGAAGTATTGTCAGGAAAGAAAACAATTGGAGAAGTGGGGGGTGATTTGGGTAAAAGATTGGAACAATCTGGTTTAGATTTAGGAACAACACAAGATTTAATTACAAAACAACTAGCAGCATCTGCAGCAAGTGTTTTTGGTGGTAATGTGTCATTATCTCAATTACAAGCTAGACAAGAGGGTAATATTTTCAATCCAAATATGGAACTTCTATTTAATGGTCCAACTCTGAGGTCCTTTAGATTTTCCTTCAAAATGACACCAAGAAGTCAAAATGAGTCAATAGCAGTAAGAGATATCATAAACACTTTCAAACGGTCTATGGCACCAAAAACCATGACAACAGGAACAGGAAATAGTCAAAGTCTATATTTAAAAACACCTGATATTTTTGAAATCAGATACAAAAAAGGTGTTGATGATCATCCATTCCTTAATACATTTAAGCAGTGTTTTCTTGAGAATATGTCGGTAAATTACACTGGAGAGGGAACTTATGCTACTTATGGAGACGGAACACCCATCTCCTTAGTTATGAACCTAAGTTTCAAAGAACTCGAACCAATTTATGATATTGATTATGATGATGATACAAGTGGATCAAAAAGAAAAACAGGAGTTGGATTCTGATGGGATACTTTAGAGAACTACCGGAATTAGAATATCAGTCTTTTCTATCCGATGCAATTTCATCAAAAGAATATTTAACGGTCAAAAACTTATTCAGAAGAAATAAGTTACGTGATGATTTACAGAATGTTTTTACGATTTTTGACAAGTATGAGGTCGTAGAGGGTGCCAGACCTGACATGGTAGCAGAAGAATTTTATGGTGATGCCGAACTTGATTGGGTTGTTCTAATGACTGCCGGTATCATTAATGTTAGAGATGAATGGCCATTATCAAACTATCGATTATATCAGTATGTCGAACACAAATATGGTATTTTGGAATTAAATGAAGTTCGTTACTATGAAACAAAAGAGATTAAAGATTCAAATGGAAGATTAATTCTTCCTGCAGGAAAAATTGTCGATGAAAATTTTGTCTTGAATTATAGTGATAATGGAAATAAAGTTTCTGTATCAGGTCTTAATTTAAGAAGAGGAGTTTCAAATTGGGAATATGAAACTATTGAAAACAATAAAAAATCCTCGATTTATTTACTAAAACAAGGATATTTACAACAATTTTTAAATGATATGAGAGAGATTATGATTTATGGTTTATCCTCAGAATATGTGAACGAATCACTAATTAGAACTGAGAATACCAAAGTCACAATCAATTAAATATTAGACTATAGTAAGCTGCAATAACCAAGAGGGTCAGGCAGCCCCTCTCGTAGGTCCATCTCATTTAGTCTGCTGCGAGTGCGGCAAAGTATGAGAGAGTATCATCATCGTCGTCAGACTTTGTAGGAGCAAGACTATCAAGTTCTTCCTTCATGGACTGAGGCACAGAATTGCTCTCACCACGATTCTGTTGACGGAACTCTTCTTCTTCCTGAACGGATTCTTGGTCTTGGAATTTAGGAGTGCCCTTGATACCAAGAACATAGTCAAGACGCTTCTTCAGATCATCATAGGACTTGAATTGGTCTGCATTGGTGAACTCTTCTAGAGAGAATTCCCTCTTCCAGATTGCTTCCATAGCATCATCATCTTCAAGCAGTGCATCCTGACGT
>Ga0181410_1000237_pt1 | contig 24242 bp, 38 predicted proteins | sample 33SPOviralmetaG_FD_130112 | JGI IMG/M metagenome (GOLD analysis project Ga0181410, IMG submission 130112) | Marine viral communities from the oligotrophic San Pedro Time Series (SPOT) site, San Pedro Channel, CA, USA - 33 SPOT_SRF_2012-06-20 | ecosystem: Environmental > Aquatic > Marine > Strait...
ACTGCGCCATCTTTCCCGCTTGACATTAGAGCGCCGTCTGGTGGTGGCGATGCTGTGTTACGCGTTCACAATCAGTTCACAGGCGCTAGCGACGATGCAATATTGCGCTTGTCTATCTCAGGAACCACAGCCGATAGCATTATCCAGTTTGGTGACAGCGGCGATAATGATGTGGGCAGGATTGCTTATCATCACAACGGGGACAATATGCGATTCATCACTGGAGCCAGTGAAGAAATGCGCTTAAATAACAATGGCAATCTTCACGTTGATGGGAACGTCATTGCCTACTCCACGGCCATATCAGACGAACGCCTCAAGGATAACGTACAGGACATCACAGGCGCACTGGATACTGTAGATGCATTACGCGGTGTTACCTATACATGGAACGCAGGATCGCGTGAAGGCAAGAGAGACTACGGTGTAATTGCTCAAGAGGTTGAGCAGGTTATTCCTGAGATCGTACACGACACCACGATGCCTTTGTTGGGCGACGAAGAAACTGTTTACAAGACGGTGGATTACGAAAAGCTGTGTGCAGTGTTAATCAATGCTGTATCTGAGCTACGCGCAGAAGTGGAGGCGCTAAAGAATGGCTCTTCCTAGCTCAGGCCAAATTACCCTTGATGACATTCACGTTGAGGCAGGAGGAACGACCGGCACTTACGTTGCCATTAACAACGCCGATGTGCGCGGCTTGATAGGTGCCTCTGCTCAGGCTGAAATGGGGTTTGCTGATTTTTATGGTGCAAGTTCTGGCCCTTCACTTGTAGGCGTTGTTACGATAAAAGTTGGTACGGATATGGGTCTTGATAGTTCTTCAGAGGCTATTAATTTAACGGGCGCTGGAGTGCAAGCTGGGGACGTAGTGGTTGTTGCTTATGCGGCAGATACTGGAGATTTCGGTTCGCATACAGGTTGGTCAGGAATGGCAGACTTAGAGATTGAAGAAAGAAGCTACGGTAGCTTCGGAAACTATAGGTATGCGCCTATGGCCGCTGTTTCGATTGGAAATTGGGCCAGCGGAGATTCAAACCCTTACATGACTTTTAGCGGCAGTACCGCTGGTGAGCGTTTAAAAGCAGTCAGTTTAGTTGCGGCAATTTTTAGAAGTGTTGATAACGACGGTGGGTATAACAATGCTGCTGAGAATACAAACAGCTTTAGTGGTATGCCTAACCCGCCCTCAAGAAGCGCTAGTGGCACATCAAATATGGTCGTAGCTGTCGGTTGTTTAGATGATGATGAGGTATCAATGAGTGCTCCTAGTGGTTATACGCTTGCAGGAACTATAAGTACAGACTCATCAACACGAGGAGGGGTGACAGGATCGTCTTGTGCGGTAGCCTATAAATTTAGCACTGCTAATGTAACAGAAGACCCTGGAGCCTTTGGTGGTAGCGGAAGCGACAGTTGGTGGGGATGCACCTTGAGGTTTTAAAAATGATTAATTATGAAATTGTAAAAGCTTCACCCCAGCAACTTCACTTGCAGGTTAAGTACACAAAAGCTGATCTTCCAGATTACTGGATCAACTTTAGTATTACGGATTTCGGTGACGAAAATTTGCATTTAGTGGCTCAGGATGGCGCAGAAAGAGCTAAGAGTTTTTGGGAAAACATATCTGATCTACCTTCAGAGGTTTCTCCTCAGTCCCTTGAGGGTGTGGCGAAGCCCCGTGTTTATATTGATTCCCCAGACTGCGATCGGGCAACTCAAAATGTAACCTTTGAGTGGGTGGAAACAGATGATGCCATTACACAAACATGGACGGTTTCTGAAAAATCTGATGAGGAAAAGCAGCAAGTTGTTTTTAAAAACAGAGCAGAAACCGTTGTAACTATGCGTCAGGCTAGGCTTGCTCTGTTGTCAGAGGGACTATTGTCTTCAGTTGATTCGGCTATCTCTGGCTTGCCCGATGGCGAGAGAGAGGCCGCAGAGATTGAGTGGTCATACGGTAGCGAAGTACAGCGCCTGTCCCCGCTAGTAGTGACTTTAATGCCTGCTTTGGGTATGTCAGAAGAAGAGATTGATGACTTGTTTGTGTTAGCTAAGAGCTTGTAATTAAGAGCTAAACCACGCTTACAGGAAGAGAAACGATGAGCGATAACACGATTGAAATCGACGGCGTTAAGCATGATGTGGATTTAATGACAGATGAGCAGAAGTATTTCATCAGCCAGGTCCAGGATCTACAAAAGCGAGCCGCGCAGCTACGATTTTCTATGGATCAGTTGACGGTAGCGCAGGACGTGTTCACTCAGAACCTTATGTCCTCGCTTAAAAAGGAGGCGGAGGAGGCGGCATGAACTGGGCAAAGGATTACCTACTAGGAATATTTGCGGCGCTGGCTTATGTGGCTCACGATTATTTAACAAAGCAATAATTTATGGCTAGTTACCTCACAGGTGGATATTGGGTTAGGGGTTACGCAGAAGGCGACTACATTAGTGTAGGCGTTGCCCCCGCTGCGTCGGCTAGCGCGGTGGTGGCACCCGTTTGTTTGACGCACCCAGCGTTTCCAATAACCGCGCTTACAGCAACGACATTTTCCCCGTATCGGGTCAGGCTGTCTGCGTCATCTGTAGCAGGATCATCTGACGCTGATGCCCATGCGGGGCGCAACAGATTTATTGGTTTCGTGAGCGCAGCTGAGTCGGATTTGCTAGCTTCCGCGTCTCAGGTCATAACGGCAAATGGGTTACAGGTTGCGGCTAATGGGGCCATGCTGATATCAGGCCGATTAAAGTGGGAGTCTGAGCCGGAACCCGGCGACACATGGACCAGTAGGCCCGAGGCATCAGGTATCTGGACCGATAGGCCGGAACCCGGCGACACATGGAGTAATTACTAATGTTTAGGGCGCTGATAACCGCTAAAGGCATGGCAGAGTATGGGGATCAGGTGTTTACGTCTGCGGGAACGACATCCTTCACCGTGCCTGACAATGTTGAGTATATCTCAGCGGTTTGTATCGGCGGTGGTGGCGGCTCGGCTGGAAACTATGGACCGGCAGGGGGTCACGGCGGGACTCTCGCTTACGGGACGTTTAAGGTTTCACCGGGTGATGTTTTATCTGTAACCGTAGGTGATCGCGGTACAGGTGGACCTTACACTTTTAGCGCATCTGGTAGCGCAGGGGGAAATGGCGAGGATAGCCTTATCGAGTTGGGAGGGGCAACATTAATCTTAGCTCCTGGGGGAAGAGGCGGCGGCAGTAGTGATGCGCTTTCAAGCGTCTACTTTGATCCAGACGCAACCAATAAAGGCTCTGGCGCAGGCGGTGGCGCGCCTTCTGGGGATGGTAGATTTACTAGTAACGCGCAGGGCGGCGGTGGCGCTGGTGGATACGGCGGTCCCGGAGGAAAGGGTGCGGGCGCGTCTTCATCAGGTGGCAGCGGCTCCACAGATGGTCAGGCGGGTTCATCTGGCGGCGGTGGTGGCGGCGGAAAAGGGCGTTACTTGCCCCAAGTTCGCTCTGGTAACGGAGGTGGAACACACTTGTACGGTTTAGGGAGTAATGGCGCTGGCGGTCTTGGGCCACCTGTTAATGGCGGATCGGGTGGTGCTGGATCATCAGACCAAGGTGGTAGCTTTGGGTACGGCGGTGGCGCTGGTGGATCTCCGGGCGCAAACTACCTTGCTCAGCAAGGCAGCGGCGGACTTAACGGAAGCTCAGGCGGCAGGGGCGCAGTTCGGATCGTATGGCCCGGCAGAGCAAGAGCGTTCCCGTCTCAAAATGTTGCAGAGGACGATTAAGACTAAGCTGGATTAACGTAGTAAAATATGGGCATTAAATTGGACTGAGCTATGGCTACGACAACAAATTTTAATTTCAACCTTCCTGCAATCGGCGGTGATTCAGATGCGTGGGGTACAAAGCTAAATAACAACTGGACCTCGCTTGATACGCTGCTGTATGCAGGTGGCGACGGTGGCGGTACGGTTATTAACTTAGATGGCTACACGGCTAACGCCATGACCCTAACTGCGGTGGCGTCTATTGATATTGATGGGCCTATCACCGAGCAAGTGCATGAGCTAGGCACAAACGGCACGGTTGATGTAGACGCGGCAAACGGGACAGTGCAAACAATTGCTATGTCGGGCGATGTCACTATTACGTCAAGCCTTACCACGGGTCAATTTGTGACCTTGCGGTTTACGTCAGTCGGCGGCAATGACGATGTTACATGGCCCACTATGCAGTGGATGTTTGGAAGCGCCCCAACGCTAGAGTCTGGTGCTACAAACTGGGTGCAGATTTGGAATGTTGGCGGCACTCTTTACGGAACTTATGTCGGGTATACTTCTTAATGCCTCTGGTGAAGCTAGATATCCCGGCTGGCGTTTACAGTCACGGCGTTGACCTAGACTCCAAGGGCCGCTGGCTTGACTCCAGCCTTGTGCGCTGGACCAACAACGCTCCGCAGCCAGTAGGCGGCTGGGTGCAGGCCGCTAACATTGAGACGATTGCCGATGACCCGCATCTGGAAGACTCTGCAAGCTGGACGCAGGTAAACACAAACTACAATGCAGACATTGACACCATTGAGATGGAGAATGTCGCTGGCACGGCCTCCAGCATCACGCAGAGCCTTTCTAGCGTCTTAGCGGTGTCTACGGCCTATGTAGTTGATGTCAACGTCACAGAGCTTTCTACAGGCGCGTCAGCGACCGTTACGCTGGGCGGTGTAGCTGCATCTAGCAATGTCGAGTCAACGGGTCGCAGTTCTTTTGAGATCACCACAGGCGGGTCACTGCCCAACACAAACCTCGTGATTGGGCTTGACTCTGCGACAGGTGGTGAAACAGACACTATTACCTTTACCGAGATTGATGTACGACAAAAGGGCAGGCAGTCTCGCGGTATGCACTCATGGGCATCTAACAACGGCGCACCATACCTTGCAGCGGGGTCATATAACAGGCTTGCAGTCGTGGACGGCAATGATGTTGTTTATGACGTAACCCCAGCAGCTTTTAGTGCTGGAATTGCTGAGGCATCCGAGAACCTTGGCTATGGCGGCAAAAACTATGGATCTGGTGCCTATGGTGTGCCAAGAGAGCGCAACTACAGTATTGCTGCGGCTACCAATTGGTCACTAGACAACTGGGGCGAGGACTTAATTGCCCTGTCTGATGCTGAGGGCAACTTGTACGAGCTTGATGTATCCGCGTTTGCAGCTGACCCCGCCAACACGGTGGCAACACTTGTATCTGCAAACTCCTTGGTGTCTCAGTCCACTGAGGTGCCGATATCCAATACGGCAATTGTAGTTACAGCGGAACGGTTTGTGTTTTGCCTTGGCGCAGGCGGTGATACCCGTAAAGTGCAGTGGTGTGACCGTGAGAATCTGTATGAGTGGCAGCCAGCGACTACAAATGAGGCTGGAGATATTGAGCTTCAAACATCAGGGCAGATTGTTGCTGGCGCTAGGGTCCGGGGCAGAACATTGATCTGCACTGATATTGATGCGTGGGTAGCTACGTACCAAGGTCCGCCGACAGTGTTCGGCTTTCAGAAGATCGGTAACTCTTGCGGCCTTGTAGGTCGAAATATGCTGGCATCTGTTGGCCCAACAGCATTCTGGATGGGCGAGCGCAACTTCTTTGTATATGACGGTTCAACGGCAAGAGTTCTTCCTTGTGAGGTGCATGACAAGGTATTTACTGAGATGAACCTTAACCGAGTAAGTCACGGCTTTGCGGTAGCCAACCAAAAATACAACGAGGTGTGGTGGTTCTACCCGGGTGTCGGTGAAGATGAGAACACTCGATATGTCGCCTATGACTACAACGAAAACCACTGGCTTATCGGTGAGCTTGACCGCTGCTCTGGCGTAGATTCTGGCGTCTTTGTTGACCCCATGTGGATTGCTATTGATGGCTCTGTATATCGGCATGAGTCAGGCTACGGGCATGAGGGCAGCTCCGTTTTTGTAGAGAGCGGCCCAGTAAACATTGCTGACGGCGACAACGTAATGCGTATTACGGAGATGATTCCAGAAGAGGATACGCAGGGCGAGGTGTCAATGAAGTTTAAAACTAGGTTTTACCCTAATGGCTCTGAGACAGAGCATGGCCCATTTGACCCGGCTAACCCGACTAACGTGCGGATGACCGGGCGGCAGGTAAGAGTCAGAATAGACGGCGATGCTGAGGCTAATTGGCGAGTCGGGGATGTTCGGCTGCGGGTTAGTAGCGGAGGCAGAAGGTGAGCAAAGAGCTACCGCCGCCCTACTCCAGAGAAACCCCGCACTTGTGGGCAGAGGATCTAAATGATTATCTAGCCCGAGTCCGGGCGCTGATCTCACAGAAACAGGCGTCTGATGTAGCCGCGGAGAACGGCATTTTGTTGTATGACGCAGCTAACGGATATTTAGTGGTTTCTGTTGGTAACGAGTTTGTGCAGGTACTGATGGCAAAAGGCAACAGTTTGCCTAGTAGCACGGCGGTATCTGGTGCTTTATACGTTGATTCAAACGGTTTTGTTAAGGTGCAGCCATAAAAGGAGTCGTAAATGGAGGACTTGGAAAGCGAGTTAGATCGTTGCAGGCCGTGGATTGAGGCGGCACTTGATCGAGGCGGCAATACTCATATTTTTGAAGACATTTCAGATGGTGTAAAAAAAGGATTAATGCAATTTTGGCCTGCGCCAGACGCTTGCGCCGTAACTGAGATAATCTGTTACCCGCGAAAAAAAGTGTTACATATCTTTCTGGCGGGTGGAAATATGGACACGATTGTTGATATGGATGAATCAGCGGTACACTACGCAAAGATAAGTGGATGCGACGGTGTTAGTGTTGCGGGCCGGAAAGGCTGGCAAAAAGTATTGGATAGTAGAGGCTACAAGCCCTTTATAGTAAGTTTGGCAAAGGATATTTGACATGAAAAAATTATTCTTGATTGCTGCGGTGCTTATTTTTACCGGCTGCGCCGGATCAACTAGCCAGTATTACGAGGCGGTCCAAAAGGCTGCTGAAGCTAGCTCCGCGGCGCATCAGGCAAAGTTTGAGGCGTTATCTAAGATCGCAGCAAGCGGTGACGGGCAGGCGGCTAGTGCAGCGGTCATGGCTCTGGCACTAACTCAGACGCAGACGATACAGCCCATGCCGCAGCAGTCCGAGGCTATCCAGTGGGCGTCTGTGCTGGCGTCCCCAGTAACGTCTCTTGGCATGATGTGGATGCAGGCTGACTCGGCTAAGACAATGGCCCGATACAGTAGCAAGACTGACCTTGCCCGGGTCGCCGCTGAATCAAAAGACAATCAGGCGCTCTATGGCGCGTTTGTTGATTCCGCAGCCGCCGGATATGAGGCGCTAGGTAACGTTGATTACACTCCGTTCGTGGACGGCATGGTAACTCTGGGCGTGACCGGGATGGACAATCTTACCCAGCTAGGGGAGTCTGGATTTGACTCTAACGTGGCGCTAGGTACGGCAGGCATTAATGGCGTGGTGGATATGGGTCTGGCTGGAATAGAGGGGATAGCTGATGTCAGCACCGTGGGGTTTGGAACTTTGTTGTCACTGGACAATGGGAACAACAATCTTTTGGACGGTGTTTGGGGTGAGTACACTGCCGCCATCGCTGAAATCATGGAGAATGCTCCTAAAGTAATATGTGACGTAGCAACAAACGCGGATGGTTCTTTGTCCGTTGATTGCTCGCCATAAGAGGTGTGAGGTGATGGCGCAGGAAGAGGTATTCATTACTCGCCTAGACAGGCTAGAGGTTAAGCTAGACAAATTAACGGAAGCTGTCAGCGCCATCGCTAGGGTGGAGGAAAAGGTTTATTCATCTAACAAGAGAGTTGATAGGCTTGAGTATCGGATGGATATGATTGAGGCGGATGTTGATAAAGCAAAAGAGGTAATCAATAAAAACGCTCAAACCGTAAAGGCTACTGAGCGATTTTTTTGGGTAGCAATTTCAGCGATTGTTTCTATTGCAGTATATATGGTGAGGTGAATATGAACCGGCAGCGTGATTTTGAGGTGGTGGTGCAAATGATGTCAGAGGGCGCAGAAGCAGTTAAAGATTACGTTTACCGTGTTGGAGACGCAACCTCTCAATTAGCTAACGTAACTTTGTTGCTTGGGCAAAATCCAAACGAGTCAATCAGCAGCCGATCCTATAGGTGTCGATCAAGCTGGCATTGGAATGCGGCAATGGTCGGAATTGATTTGCTGTTTAGCTTGGCAGAAAAAGGTCATTGCAAAAAAGCGTATCTGCGCGACCTACAGCGTGCTGGCGAGATGCTTGATCAATGATGGGAGTCATGGAGCTTATTGCCGGTGTTTTTAAGCCAGCGGCAGACTTGATTGATGAGCTTCATACATCTGATGAAGAGCGACTGAAGGCAAAGGGCCACCTCCTAGACGTACAGGCCGCTGCTATGCAGAGGGTTTTTGACTACGAAGGTGAAACCCTAAAAGCCAAAGCCGGGATCGTGCAGGCCGAAGCAAAGTCAGAGCATTGGGTGACAGCAACATGGCGACCCATTACAATGCTCACCTTCCTTGCCCTAGCGGTGGGGGATTCTCTGGGGTGGCTTCCAAACCCGCTGCGCGATGAAGCGTGGACACTTTTGCAGATCGGATTGGGCGGATATGTTGTCGCCCGGTCAGGCGAGAAAATAGTCACTCAGGTAAGACAAAGCAAAACATGAATTATTTTTCTGAAGATGAGCTGCGTTGCAAATGCGGCTGTGAAGTTTATTTGTTTGATGATAATGCGCTATCAATTCTTAATAACATTCGTGACGATTGTGGCTTCCCTCTGCCCGTTTCTAGTGGTTATCGCTGCCTTAACCACCCTTTAGAGCGTCATAAAGGCCATGTGGGCGCGCACTCTACTGGCAAAGCAGTTGACATTGCGGTTGAATTTAAAGATGCTCACAAGCTGCTGAAAGTGGCATTTGCTCATAATGTTCCGCGAGTAGGCGTGAATCAGCGAGGAGTGATGCGCTTTATTCATCTTGACTGGTGCAAGGATAAACCCACGCCCACGGTATGGTCGTATTAATGCACTTTATCATCAGGCTGTGAAACCAAAAACTCCATTTCTTCTTCAAGCTCTTCTAGTTCACAGCAGTAGCAAGTAAGCCAAACTTTAACAAATTCAGATATAGGCACATCTACGGTTACGCCATCTGGGAAAGAGTCAGTATATACGTCAGTTAGCTCCAGGTTAGTGCTGTTTGACATAGCCCCACCAATGGTTGCGGTCAACAAGGCAATCTCTCCTTTGCCCATTGGCATTTTAAATATTGGAATCATAATCGCGGCCTCACGGTCATTCGGGCAACCTCGCCGTCCGACTTATGGTATGTAATAGATTTGGCACCGCGCCGTGACACCCAGCCGCCTCTAGCGGCGTAAGCGTCCCTCCCGCTTAGTGTCGGATGCATCTCAGCAATCGCGCCGCCATCTTCAACTACTCGCTCATGGTGATAGTGCCCCGTATGAATATAGGTGCAGTTCGCGTTCCCCCACATCTCTCTAAATCGAGGCTCACTAGCAAATAACTTATGCAGCTGAGCCAGCTTAACTTTGTGACCGTGATGGAAGCCCAGCATAGTCTCGCCATGCAGGTAAGCGTAGTAAGGAAAATCGTTATCTATCACCGAAAGCCTATCTTCATCAGAAAACAAATGCTTGATGTGCTTGCGGAGCCAAATGCTACCCGAGATGTCATGGTTACCTTCAGCAGATACTACTACAACCTTTTCAAACTTTCGCAACATCATATGCACCGCCTCAGTCATTACCGACATAGCCAACTCAACCAGCTTGCCGTAGCGCGTGTCTGCATCTAAAATATGGCCCGACTGCGGGGTAACGCTGAGTATTCCGTCCCAATGAAGAAAATCACCTAATTGACAAAGTATGCCAACTTTGGATTTTGGTGCGGCTTTTACCATGTCAGCAATGGAGTTTAAGAACACATCTCGGGCGATTCCAACATCCCAATCGTCACCCGTCTCCGCCTCATAGGCATACATACCCAAGTGAAAGTCAGTGATTGTTATTAGGGTAAGCAGTTGTTCATCTGACCCTTTAGGCCCGGCTGTCGCCTTAAATCGAGGCAAGCCCTCTTGCGCTGATTCTAACCGCTCAATAAGAATTTCAAACTGTCGCTGCTCATCTGTCTGTGACTTTACCCATTGGCGCACTGGGTTGCCATCTTCATCGTAAAACGTCGAGACGCCTTTGATTTTATGACCGTCAGGAACCGGGTGCAGCCAATCGTTTTCTGGGCTATAGCCCTGACGCTTAGCCTTATTCCTTACTGCCCTCAAATGCTCTTTTAAAGAGCTGCGCGTCATGTTCATAATTACGGCGGCTTCATTCTGCGAAAGACCATCCTCCAAAACCAACCTAACAGCATCGGTTTGTTTTTGTGTAGAGCAGAATTGCCTTAATGGATGATCCATCTTTATGCCCCTAAAAAAACTGTTAGATCATTTTGTTTTTACTTGCGCCTAGTGTAAGAACAAAAAAATATAGTACAACCTAAACAAATTAGCCTATTATGTTTTTGCGGACTGACCGCAATGGAGGGAATTATGAGCGTTTTAGAGAGGGGCGACTATTGGCTGAATCTTATGGAGGAAGCCGCTAAGCACGACCCTGACTGGAGAGACTACCCCGCAAGATTTTTAAGCGCCAAGGGCGAAGTAGGCCCAACTGAGGGTAATTTGGGATCGTTGCGCGCTGATCTTGTATTGGAATTTTTAAAAGACGGATACTCTGACTGGCTGTCGGAGATCGCACCCTATTGCGTCCAAGGTCAGATGGAATGGGTAATGCAGTCAATGGATGCCGCCGAGATTAATGGGCTGCCGCCACACGTTTATGAGACGGCGAAGGCAATATGGAGTTATCTGCAAGAGCAGATCCATCAATGGTTACTGGAGAAAATTGAACATTATGAGGAGTGGATGGAATGAGTCCCGATCAAAACGATTTGATAGAGAGAGGCATGAGGCATTCCGAATGCTTTGGGCAGGCCAAGATAGTTGATATTCAGCACACCATGCGGATCTTTGAGGAGCAATTTGCAGACATCCTGCCTAAATTCCGCAGTGACTTTTTTGACGGGTTTTTAGCAGGGTATGTTCACGATTACAGCAGGATAACCCCTTTTGAGCCAGAGGCATATCGTTATGGCTACAGCAGGGGCTATGAGCTTGCTCAGATGGAAGATAACGGAACCAGAAAGGAGGAAGTATGAGTTCAATACCAAAGCGTTTACAAGAGCTTCTGAGGGACGTAGGAGAGGACGGGGAAAGTGCCTGCTGGGAGGTGCGGTCAGGCACTTGGGCCGTTAAACATAAAGCACTCGAAAAGGTGGCGATGCATTTGGGCATATCGTTTGATGCTCCGCAGCCACTAAGCATTACGCCTGAGTTTGCGGCTATCTGTGTCAATGGCACATTGGATGGAAAATCAGAATGGTCGGTAGGCGAGGCATCGCCAGCCACTAGCCATAACAAGTATTACTGTGCGATGGCAGAGAAGCGCGCAAAAGATCGGGTCATCTTAAAGCTAGTTGGGCTTCATGGTGACGCATATTCAGAGGAGGAGGCTGATGATTTCAAAGAGCGGTCACAAAATGTCTCGCAAGCAGAGGCAGATTTAGCTGCGGCTAGAGAGCGCGGAATGCAGTTGCTAAACCACTTAAATATGATTCGGACATGGTGGGATCATGTAATTCAAATGAAACATTTAATAAAGGTTGATGACGTTGTAGAAGCCAACAGGTATTACTGCGACATCCCAAATGACGATCGAGAAGGGCTTTGGTTGGCACCGTCAAAGGGCGGGGTTTTCACCACTGAGGAGCGGGCATATTTCCGCACAAATGAAAGTAACGCAGCACGAAAGGAGATTTACGCTGATGAACAATGATTCGGTTTTGATAGGGGGCGTGTACCCCAAAGAGCGAAAGCAATCTGCGCCAGATTGGAAGTTGGGTGAGTGCAATATCAACATCCAGCAGTTCCGCGAGTTTATACAGTCTTGGATCGCAGAAAATCCAGAAAAGGAGTGGTTAAACATGGAGTTTCTGATTTCTAAAAACGGCAAGCCTTACGCCAAGGAAAATACTTGGGAGCCAGAGTCAAGGCAGCAGGCTCCCGCGAAAGCCGACCCGGGGTTTTAATGATGATTGGTAACTTAGTTAAGGAAATGCAGAATCGCAAAAACGTGTCTGCGGCAGAGTTGGCGAGGCGAATTAACACTACTCCGCAGCAGCTTAGTCGGTGGCGCAACCAGAGTGATCTGCGAGTAACGACTTTACTAAAAATCTGCTCTGCTTTAGGGGTGGAGGAGGATGAGTTGGCATCTCTGCTTAGTAACTTTAAAAAAGCGGCGCAAGTAGAAGCGCCAGAGGGACAAACACCAAATGAGCAATTACAGCAATTTTTTAAGCAGACTAGAGAAGGTGAAGCAGAGGGGCCAAGGAAGTTGGATCGCGTGTTGTCCAGCGCATTCGGACACCACCCCGTCACTGGCGATTGATGTCGGAAAAGACGGCAGGCTGCTACTGAAGTGTTGGGCTGGCTGCTCCAACTTGGATGTAATTAGCGCCGTAGGCGTTTCCTGGGCAGAGTTATATCCTCCCGAGGATCGGCACTACAACAGCATCGCCCGGCGCAACGGGATAAAAGAGAGGACAACTGATGACTATATTGTTGACCTTGCTAACAACTCTAAGCCTTTAAGTGACCGTCAGGTTTCTGAGGCTGAACGTGCCGCTCTCCGGGGCGGCAAGGAGTTTGGTTTTTCAAAAATGGTAAAGCGGGAGGCGTTTAAGTGAAGTGGTTTAAGCATGACGCTAATGCAAGCATAGACGCTAAATTAAAGCGCTTGCGGCTAAAATACGGCATGGAGGGGTACGGCGTTTATTGGTATTTATTGGAGTGCATAGCCAGAACGGTAGAGCCTCACAACTTAACATTTATATTGGAGGAGGATGCTGAGCTAATTTCCGCAGAAGTCAACATCCACCATGAAAGAGTGGAGGAGATGATGCGATTCATGTGCGAATTGGATTTATTCGAAAACGCGGAGGGGCGGATAACTTGCTTAAAAATGTCAAGCAGATCAGATGAATATACCTCAAAGCTAATGCGACAAGGTAACTGTGTCGGGATAAAGTCAGTGGAAGGTCAAGACAAAATCCCTCCTAATAGAATAGAAGAGATAGATAGAAATAATAGGAAGACAATGATTCCATCTAATTTTTCTATCTCTGACCAAGTAAGGGATTGGGCCAAGCGTAACGGTCATGGCTCTCTCAATCAGCACTTGGATCATTTTGTAGACCGAGCATCAGCCAAGGGATACAAATACGTCAATTGGGATTCGGCATTTAAGGAGGCAGTTCGTAAAAACTGGGCTGGCGTATGAGTGAGGTATTGCAGCCTATTCGAGATGAGGATATCCGTGACTTATCACCAAGCCAATTAGCGGAGCGCCTAAGCCAGTTTGAGTCAATGCGTCTTACGCAGATGTCGGACGCTAAAGACCAGCTTTGGTCTGAGATGGCGGAGCATGGCAAGAATAGCGGCGTACCAATGCCGTGGGGTGTAATGAATGAGCGCTGGGGCTGGAGGCCGGGCGAGGTGACTTTAGTTGCCGGACCAAACAACAGCGCGAAGTCTGCCTTGGTTAGCCAGATGGCCTTACACTACGCTAGGCATTCCCCAGTAGGCATGATGAGCCTGGAGGAGCCGTTTCGCGCGCAGGTGTATCGCTTTATGAAGCAGGCATTTGCTACCGATAACGTCACAAGAGAGCAGTTTGACGCGCTCTGCCGTTTCACACGGGACAGAATCTGGCATTACAAGGTTTATGCCACGGTACAGCCTGCGAGGGCATACGGATGCATAGATGCCTTCTATCAGCGCGGTTGCAAGCTAATTGTTGTGGACAATGTGCAGAAGTGTGGAATTTCCGAAGACATAGACCAGCAGCGTGACTTCATTAATGCCCTGATTGGGCTAGCTGAGGCGCTAGAGCTACATATTGTCTTAATCCACCACACCCGGAAGCGGCCTAGCACTATGGTGAACACTCGGTCAACGTCCGATGACGTTCGCGGCGCTGGAGCATTCACGGATTTGGCTACAAACCTAATTTTGGTAAACCGGAGTGTAGAAAGAGCGGAGGCGCTAGAGAAGGAGTCATCGGGCCAATTCCTGACCGCTGCCGAGCGGGATTTATTAGAGGAGAAGCCCGACATGGAGGTGCAGATAAGAAAGCAGAAGTTTGGCAGTAACTACAATGGGCTGCTTAACTTGTGGTACGGGAACGGCATGACATTTAAAGATGCCCGCTGGGGCAGTGACATAAAGCTAGATTTACGAACCGTGGAGGGTTTTTAATGGAGAAGACACGATCAGAAGAGGTGCGGGAGCAAGCTGCGGCTTTTCATAAGCAAAATCCCGAGGTTTGGGATTGGTTTGAGAGATTTAGCTTCATGCTGATTCGCCGGGGCTTTCAGAATTACTCAGTAAAAGCGGTTTTTGAGCGCGTCAGATGGGAAAAAGATATGGGTGGAGACGGACAAGCTCAATTTAAGATAAATAATAATTACGCGCCTTACTACGCCCGAAGATTTATGAAGATGTACCCAGATTATGATGGTTTCTTTCGGACCAGAAAGCTGACCAGCGAGGATAAGCCAGCAACCAATTTACCTGAGTTGTCTCCTGCTTATTTTGAGGGTGCTGCACATGGGTGATTTTTGGATGGTGGGGGATAAAAAGGATCTTGATGAAAGGATAAAATACTTCCATGAGTTCCTAAAAGATAACTGGGACTGGAGCAAGCCCGTAGCGTGGAAGGTGAGCATTTACCGCTCGGCCCGCAGTCAATCGCAGAATGCGTTGTTTCATATATGGTGCAGAGAAATGTCAGAGCATTTTAAGTCTCAGGGCATGCACTACGATGAGGAGCAGTGCAAAGAAGTTTTGAAATATAAGTTTCTTGGGTGTGCAGACATTATTGTAAACAACACCGTGATACCCGAGCAGTTAAGGAAAACTAGCAAATTGCCAACCGGAGAGATGTACCATTTCATGGAGCAAGTGCAGTCATTTTTGCTTGATCACGGCGTAAAGCTAACCTGACCTGATGATTCTGAGTTTATGCAACTCCGCCGGGTAGGCTCAAAGTAATGGGCATAAAAATAACCCCAGCAGACTCGGCATTTGCTAAATGCGTCAAAGAGCGAGTTGAGTGGAAATGTGAGCGCTGCGGAACCCAATATGAGGAGGGTCATCGGGGGCTTCACTGTAGTCATGGTCATTCCAGGGGCAAATGGGGTACTCGATTTACGGGACTTAATGCACAAGCCGCCTGTTACGGTTGCCATATGCAAGAGGGCGGCAACTGGATGCAGAGGTCGCTTACCGAAGATCAGCGCCAGCTGCTGCAAGAAATGGCAGAGGACACATTTCGAGGGAAAGAAGCTAGAAGAACAAAGGGAAAGGGGGATATAGCTAAACATTATAGAGAACAGCTTGACGCGCTGAGGGCTTTAAGGGAGTGTGGTGCAACAGGCAGATTGGAGTTTGAGGACTACTTCTGATGGAAAAGGGCTTGGTTGATTTAAGCGAGGGGGTAGCTATTGGCGTAGCTACTGGAACGGCATTTGCCACGACAGGTTGCACCGGAAAGCCGTTGTTTGGCGAGTTTGATTTAGCAGATTTAGGCTCCGACCCAGCGGAAGCGGCTAGTGACCTTTACAACTTTAAAAAACGAAAAAAACAAAATGAGAGGAAAAGCAAATGGACGAACATTTAGCGGCGTTAGCGCTGGTGGCTGCTTTGGCGGCGTGGAGCATTGTTGCAGATGTTCCCGTTGAGTCGGAAATACAATTTGCAGGGGTTGAGCAACGTGGACCGTAGGTATGCTTTAAGCAAAAAACAGGTTGCCTCAGCAATGGAAATGTACAACAACGGTGATAAATATTGGGGCGGTATAGCAGATCACTTTAAAGTTGATAAAGGGACTTTGATGAGATACATCCGGGCGGCAGAAATTTACGGATATAGCTTCTGGACTGAAAGGCCCAGTGAGGATTAGAATGGGTTAGGCTCCATCCTCCACTGGCGAGGCGCGGCGTCAGATAGGCTGAGTGGGCGGAGCCGGGACATTGTTCATTTGCTTACTCAGCTAACCGCGCCACTTTTTCTATCCTTTCCCCTATCCATTTCATTACTGGCACAGCCATTGAGTTGCCTAGCGCCTTGTATCGAGGTCCGTCTGGGCAATCACTCGCAGGCTTGTTGCGGTAGGGAATCTTAGTAAAGTCATCAGGGAAGCCCTGTAGACGTTCGCATTCTCGCGGTGTCAGCCTCCTCACTTTCATATTTTCTCGCACGGCGTGATAACCCTGCCCCGGCTTTCCTCCACCCGTTGATAGCGCACCGACAACCGGAGACTCGCGGAGCTCATCTCTACTATTTTGCGCAAACGCTACGGCTGCTGTGGCGTTGGGATTCGCACCAATCGCGTGGCAAACATTATTGTTGCTGATCGGTGTCTGAGTGGGGTGGAAAGCGATAAAACTCTCCGTCTCTGGGTCTAGGCGAACGCCATGAGCCATTAGCGCCTTAGAAACATCGTCAGGTGCAGGGAAAACGGGGACCATTGCATCAGCTTCTACCCGCTCGTTCCCTGTACGACTGAAAGGAGGGCCAGTCGTAACTGCGGGGGCAACTCTTTCCCCCGTTTCTCTGCGCGGCGGAGGATTCCCTGACAGGCTTTCTCGCTCAAAAAGTACCGCTGCTGCACATCTCCAGTCTCCAAGATATCCGACAACGAACACACGGCGGCGGCGCTGGGCCACGCCCCAATACTGAGCGTCACAAATTCTGTAGGCGAACCCATACCCGAGCTCGACCAGCCCTCCGAGGAAGGCTCCAAAGTCCCTTCCTCCGTTTGATGACAAGACGCCGGGGACGTTCTCCCAAACCAGCCACTTGGGCCGCTTGCGTTGAGCCAATTTAAGATACTCGAGTGCCAAGTTGCCACGGTCATCATCCATTCCGCCTCTAAGTCCGGCGACACTAAACGACTGGCAGGGAGTTCCTCCGACAAGAAGGTCAATTGATCCATAATCATGTTCTCCAATAGTGGTAAAGTCCCCATGTAAGGGGACATCCGGGTAATGGTGGGAAAGCACCGCACGGGGGAACGGGTCAATATCCGAAAAAAATGCAGGTTCCCAGTCTAAATCATGCCACCCCATCGTAGCTGCTTCAATTCCAGAGCAAACAGAACCGTATCTCATGCGTCCCCCATTGTTGTAAGCAAAACCGGGCAATCAAAGTTCTCGCACGAGTCATGCAGTAAGTAAGCAATTTCACCGCAATTTTGAGCTATCTCCTTGGCAAGCAGCGCATCCGCACAAGTTTCGTACCAGTACATCCACCACTTGCCGCGAAATTTCTCTTTTTCAAAAATCTCGCACGGCATCGCTAATGGGAATCGGTGCGCCTGATCCTCGTAAAAAGATTCTGATTGCGTGTGCCAGAGATAATTAAAGTCGGCTTTGCGCCACAAGAAGCCTAGCTGCCCGGCGGCGGCAACGTGCGTGGACCCAGAATCAACCCAAGGGCTGCACTCATCGCACATTCCGTCATCGTCAATAAATCCAGACTCCACTCGCACACCGCATTCCTCGCACGATTGAAAACCATCATTTTCATTTTCCATTTTAGTTCCTCCAAAATCTCGCACAAATTCTCGCACAAAAACAAAATTACCTCGAGCAAAAGTTCGCTCGAAAAATTACCTAGTAGGGCAAAAGCCTAGCCCGGCTGCCGACCCAGTCGCTCGCACGAAATCTCGCACAGATACTCGATCGCCCCGGCGAAAACCCGCACGGCTGCGGGACCAACTAAGCAACTACCTGGAACAAAAAAGCCGGAGCGCTGCGAACACTCCGGCGTGTGGTTATGCCGCCCGCGATGGAAACAGCTCCTCAATGCGCTCGCACAGAAGGTTTACCCTGATCCAATAGCTAATTGCGGTAATCTCCGCGTCTAGGGAATCAAAACAGCGTCCGGCGCAATCCTCCGCCTCTGCTACCGCGTCAAAGTCGCAAATGCGCGTAGCGGCTACTAGCTCCCAATTTTCAGCCGTCCAGATTGAAGCGTTGTCAGCCTCTTGGTGTGAGCGCTCAAAAAATTGCTCCTCTAATCCTAGCCATTCGTCATTAGTAGCCGTGCAATAGTTCTCTATTATATCTGAGCGCATTTCTTGCGCCGTGTCGTGCGCCCATGCGCGCGCGTTGTGGTAAGCGTCTGTCTTCGTCATGTGTCACCCTCCAAGGTTGACCCTGCAAGCGCGGGTCTTCTACTGAAAAACCCCCTGCGGCGTCATCCGGTAGGGGGTGGAGGTTAAGCGTTACGGTTAGCTGTCTAGAATCTCCTCAATGGCTGAAAGCGCGTCATGTGCCGTGCAGAGCATTTGCAAGATAGCTACTTGGTCAGGCGTTAGATGGTCATGCTCTCCAATGTAATCAAGATCAATAGTGTTTAGCTCAACCAATGGTAAACGCGCGTCATGCGCGAAACTTTGCCAAGTGTCATCTAATCCAAGGTAAGCAGACAATATCCTCATTTCTCGCCCTCCTTTTTGTATGTTTCGGTTTCCAGATCAAAAAGCGCTTCCCAAAAGACAATAAACGCAGAAAGCGCGGCCCTTTGTTTTTCTGTCATGTCAGCGCCGTGAGCAATTAATAACTCATCCGCTGACGCCATGACGCCAACGCCCCCGAAATTATGCTCCAACATTTGCGCGTAGCAATCCGAGAGCGTGTCAACCGCTGTTAAATCTCCTGACATTTTTACTTCCTCCTCTGGTCGGTAGTTCATTGCTTTTATAAGAGCCAGACAGACAAGCTTAGGAATGTCTGCGTATTCTGTAGTGCCATCCTCCCAAGCCGGAGAGCAATCAGCGTAAACGCCAACAGACACTCCGCAATAGTCCATATACTCAGGATCAAAAATGTGGCCTGAATCCTGCGACAACATCACTTCGCAATTTGGGAATTCCAGCGCCCACGCTGTGCAACCTCCGCCCGTATGCCCAATAGTAAAACCGCATTCGGTAAGGAGGTTATAAACGGCCTGCTCAGCGGCGTTTTCGTTGTCTCCTTCTTTGCGTTTCTGCAAAGACTCATTGATGCGCTCAACAATCACAGTTGCTCTCCCGCTGTCCAGATTTCAATAGTGCGTAGGTTTTCCATTGTGCCGACCATTTGCCCATGAAATGGGCCGTGACCAACTATCATGGCGCTGTTGAAATGGAGCGTATCCGCGAGCGTGTCGGTGCTTGCTTCGCGGTCGTGCGCCCAATTGGTCAGCCCTTCGCGCTTTGCGTGTTCATTTGCGGCTGTGGCTTGCGCCTGCCATATTGCGTTAGATGGCTTATCTGCGACAACCTCAACAACTTTATAACCGTTGGTATTAAATCCCTCTGAATAGAACGTGAGGCCGACGGTAAAAGTTTTTAGTTCTTGCTGTCGGCGCAACTCTGGCAGAGCTACGTTAAGCGCTACTTCAACGGCGTCTTCAATATCATCTCCGACATAAAACTCCTCAGCAATGCCGCAACTATCGCGCGAGATGGTTACAGCAAACATTGGGCCGTCACTTTCACGGCGTTGATCGTCTGCCCAATCAATCCAGAGGCGCAAGTCTAAAACGGAGCCGCTGTTTTCCTGCCCAAGTTCAACGGTTAGCCCAACACTAGAGCAGGCGTCATCGCCATTTGTGGTGTCGTCAAAGCCTGCCAACTCTGTGAGAGCGAGAGCGGAATAAACCGCTAATTGATTATCAAAAACGCGCTGAGGAGTAGCGCGGAATGTGTTCTCTAAATCTTGGACCTTTTCTATTGCGTCGGTTGCGTCTTGGACATACTTAAAGCGCCCATAACTCTCGGCGCTGTGTCCTGCCGCCGTGTGCGTAACGTGCCAAAACCCTTGTGACATTTTTAGTGTATAGCTCATTTCATAACCTCCAAGTTACGTTTGCCTATATGGCAAGCCAAGATTAGCACATAAACAAAACTGTAAACAAGCGGGTTATGTCTCTTCTCTTCCTATATAGAGACACAACACAACAGCGTCATTTATTCGGAATTTAATCTTTAGGCTTATCAGTCACATGATCGGAAAGTGTGGAGGGCTATAAGGGATTATTAGGGGTGATTTAAACAGCGAGAAAGGCGCGAACAAGGGCGCGGATCTGAGAGCGGGAGAGACGCACACAGAGACGATAAGAGACGCCAAAAGCTTAAAGGGTGGTCAGCTGCCTTGATAGCCAAATGATCTACTAAGCACAATTGCTTATAACAAAAGGGGTTGTGAAGGTTTGCGTCTTAGTGTACGTTAGTGGACGCTAACAAAGTTGAAAGGGCAGGGGAGAGCAGGGGAGAACCACCCCGCAAAGCCGCATGATTACTAGAGGCGGCAACAGCAGGGCAATCGAGTGCTCGCACCCCCCCCGGGTACCGGGTATTAAGTTATATATATACCCCCCACCCCCAAACTTTTTAGAATATGGGAAGTGCCAAAATTTTTTTTTAGGAGATCGTGAATGGGCAGTGGTAAGGGTGGAGGAACCACGGTAGAGATACCTAAATGGGCAGAAGATGCCATGAAATCAAACCTCCAAAAGGCAAACCAATTTAGCGAAATTGGTTATATGCCGTATTACGGCCCTGACGTAGCAGCGTTTACACCTATGCAGGAAGCAGGGATGCAGGGTGCTTATGATGCCGCAGCCGCTTTTGGCTTAGCTGAGAAAGGCGGAGACGCCTTAGCTGGTATTCCAGAGGCTAAAGACTTTGGCGGCGGCAGAATGGGCTACTCATCTGGCGACCTCTTTGACCAAGCTAGGGCCGAGTTTGAGGGTAGGAGCCCCCAGCAAGCCTCTGCATTTAATGCCATGTTTAAGCCTTACGGCGGTGGCGAGCCGGGCGCTGGATTTCCCGCTGACGGCAGTATTCCAGATCCCAAGCAACTAACATCAAACCCCGCCGGAACCTCTCCCGAGGGAGTGCCTCCAGTAGGCACCCCTGAGTTTTATGCGTGGCTACAAAGTCAAGGTTTTGGGGGCTTCCCCGTTTAGAAGGATTCTAGTATGTTTTCTCAACCATCGCGGCAACAATTTGCACCTATGTCTGTACCCCAAGGAAGCCCTCGCCAGTCTACCGGCATGAGTGGTAAAGGTGGACCTTCTAGACCGTCATCAGGCGGAATGGGCGGCAAAGGTGGCGGTGGACCGCAGGGAATGGGTGGGCCGACAGTAGGCCAGATGAACCAAGCCATAAACCAGCCTATGCGGCCCTCTATGTTTTCGGCGGCGTCTGCTGGCTTTACTCAGCCGAGTTTGACTAGTAGCGAGCCACAGAATGTTAATTACGGTAGCGTAGCAAGTGGAATGCCAAACCCGGGTTCTATTGACCGCACTGGTACGTTTACATCTTTGCCGTATATGGGGTCATCAAACGCTGGTCAGGCCGCAGGGGGTAACGCGCAGCCTATGGGGCAGATGTTACCGCCGTTACAGCCAAGCCTGACTAGTGGGCCACAGGCGATAGGTAATCACGATCCCAGCCTTAACCTATACCGCAGGGATTTGCTCGGTGAGTCGCAAATGCCAAGCCCGCAAACGCTTACGCCTCTTCCGGGTTTTCAGCCGCAGCAGGCGTTTTTCCCGCGCCCCTCAGTTCCAACCCCAACTCCAAGGCAGACCATACCGCAGGGCGGGGGGCCAAATATACCGCAGGGATTAATGCGCCGACTCCAATCTTTTAGGGGGTTCTAATGGGTAGTCAAGCTACAGGCGGCGTCCCGGTCGCATCAGCAGGCGCAGGCGGAGTCCCTAGCGGGGGCAAAGGCGGCGGCGCAACAGGTCCATCATATGGCGATATGAATGCTTTTGACCAAGCCAACCAAGCTATGACGCAAGCATACGGCGGTATGCAAGATTCAATGAATTACCAACCCATGATGGTATCTGGCGGATCATATGACCCAATGATGCTGGGCGGCGGTGGCGGCGGTGCTGGATTTCAAAGTGTTACGGCGCAACAACTTGACCCTAACGCTACTGATTATGAAGCGGCGCAGTTCCAGCAGGCTGACTTAGATAGATTTATGAATCCCTATACGGGTGAAGTCATTGATAAGTCTATGGCTGACATTGAGCGGGGAAGGCTACAGCAGGCTAATCAAGCCGCTGCACAAGCCACCGCTGCGGGCGCATTTGGCGGCTCCAGGGGCGCTCTTATGGAGGCAGAAATTGCCCGTAATGCGCTAGAGCAGTCAGCCGGTACTGCGGGCCAGTTACGCAACCAAGGCTTCCAGTTTGCAGCGCAGCAGGGCCAACAAGATGTGGGTCGCCGCCAGCAGGCTTTGCAGCAGAACGCACAACAACAGCTACAGTCTTATCTGGCGAACCAAAGCAGCAGCTTGCAGGCCGGTATAACCAACGCCCAGCTTGGCGCGCAGACTAGTATTGCTAACCAGCAGAATCAGCTACAAAGAGCGTTGGCAAATCAAGCCGCGTACAGTGGCGCACAGCAGTTCGGTCTGGGACAGGGTCTTTCTGCGGCGCTTGCAAATCAATCGGCTGGCTTGCAGGGTGCTGGGTTACAGCAGGCAGGAGCGGCTGGGCTGGGCTCATTAGGCAACCTTGGATTTGGAATGGGCCAAGATGTGCTTTCTGGGATGCAGCAGCAGGGCGCGTTACAGCAAGCACTTACGCAAGGGCTTTATGATAAGGCTGCGGGCCAGTACGGTGGTTATACCGGCGCGCCTCAAACATCTCTGGGTATGCTTGCTCAAGCTCTGGGTGTTACGCAAGCGCCTCAATCTTCTTCTCGAGATGTTGGGATATTTGACATTGCATCTCTGTTTGCGGGTTCTGATGCAAGGCTCAAGAAAAATATTCGAAAAGTTGGCAAGACCCCCGGCGGGCATAACCTTTACGCTTGGGATTGGAAAAAGCAGGCTAAAAGAGTATTTGGCAAGACAGGCTCTGATATGGGTGTGCTGGCCCAAGAGATTAAAGAGACTAGGCCGGATCTGGTTGTTGAGTTCCCTGATGGGTATTACCGCGTAAATTATGGGGGTATTTCGTGAATCCATTATTTGGGTTGATGAAAATGGCTGAAGCTGGCCTTGACAAAATTGGCGCAAGAGACTCAATGGCTACCAAGCTGGAAAATATGTCCGGCGGAAATGCCATGAACTCTATGGCGAACCCAATGCAATCTGCCGCCGCGCCAAATCCCGCAAACCCGCTTGCAGGAATGATGTCTCAGGGCGCAAATGCTCAAATGTCACCAGTTATGCCTACACCCCAGGCTCCTACGCCCGATTTTTTTGACAAGGCAATGGGCTTAATGAGCAATTTTGATAACAGATCAGGCGCAAAAAGCCCTTTTGAGTTTGTTTTGGAGCAAACCAATGTGATTGGGCCGCGTGAGCAACCAGCCAACGACATGGAAGGCTTAATGGAAATGCTTAGAGAGCAAAGTAGGCCAAAAAGCCCACTCGAAATAATGTTTGGAGGCAAATAGGATGCTTTTGGATCTATCAATATTGGAATTAATTGATAAGGGATTTAACGCGATTAACCCAGAGTTTGGGCCGATTACTAAAGGAAGAAAAGAACAAGAGGCCCGCGCCGCAGAGCAGCGCCGCAAGCAAGCGGAGCAGCAGGCTAGATTAAAGCCATTTCCAGAAACTCTTAGCCCAACACCAGAAGAAAGAGCGCTGTTTGAGGAAGATGTAGCACGACAGCTTAATGAGCAGGCTGCCCGAGACGAAATGGCGGAGGACAGGGCTCTTGTTCGAGCTGGACTACCACCTTTCGCGGTTAGGCCCGAAGTTAGGCGAAACCCCTCCGCACCAAAAGGCGTTTTGGACATGGAGGGCGCTCTGTACAACTCAATGCGTGAGCCCCAGACACCCCCGCCGCCAAAACCAATTAGCGAAGAACAGCGCAAATTTAGAGAGTCATTTGCCTTGACGCCCTCGTCACCCGCGCCAAATCCTGCGCCAAAGCCAGAGCTTGGGCTTGTAGAGGTGCCTGACCGCAAATATAGTGACGGCTTTGGCGGGACACTTGACCAAAACCCTCGCACTGCACCGTTAAACGAAGAAGGTAAGGCGCTTGCTGGGCTGTTAGATTCAAT
>Ga0181410_1000238_pt1 | contig 24236 bp, 27 predicted proteins | sample 33SPOviralmetaG_FD_130112 | JGI IMG/M metagenome (GOLD analysis project Ga0181410, IMG submission 130112) | Marine viral communities from the oligotrophic San Pedro Time Series (SPOT) site, San Pedro Channel, CA, USA - 33 SPOT_SRF_2012-06-20 | ecosystem: Environmental > Aquatic > Marine > Strait...
ACAGCTTCAACAATAGCAGTGGTATAGGCTTGTAGCACAACTTCGCGCTCACTAATCTGCATCTGCAATCGGCTTATTTCTTGACGTAACTCGTTTACACGAGCAATGTGCGCCTGAGTCTCTACAGCAAGCTCTGATACGTTATGCTCTTCTTCGTTGATTGTTACTGTTTGTTCGCTCATGATGCTGTATACCCGTTCCCTGCTGTAATAGCTGCGTTAATTGCGGTCATAGATTCACTACCCCAATCATCTTTAGCTACCATAAGCTCTAGGTGCTGGGTGTTACGGTCTACACAGTCTTGACGGTCTTCTGCTGACTTATCAGCCATTTGATTACCTGCAATAACTGCGGTGATTAGGTCTACACTGTCACCCATTGCTGAGTAGTCTTGTGCGATTTGTTCTGCTTCTCTAGTCATTGGTTTATCCTTCTAAGGTTTCTATTCTTGCGGTGAGTGCTGTGATTAGTGCGCTTTGTTCTTGGATGGCTTTGACAAGTACAGGAATCAAGGCTGCTTCAGCTACTTCTTGAGAACCATCATCTCTATCGTCCCAAAGTCTAAATCCATCTTTGATACTGTCATCTGCATCAATAGCTGCTTTAACTTCTTGGGCTATAAAGCCGTGATTGGTTTGGGTGTTCTTGAAGACTTCAGTTGAGTCAGCCTCATAAGCATTGAAAGTTTCTGGAAGTTCACCAAGAGTTTTGTACTTCCAAGTGCGAGGCTGTAAAGCATTGATGAAGCTAAGACCTGCTGTAGAGTCTGCAATATCTTTTTTGTAGCGTTCGTCAGATACTGTTGCCCATGTAATGTTACCGTGTGCGGCTCTGATGTCGTTAGTGGCAACACCAATCGTGGTATAACCACCTTCCGAAGATATGTCATGCCCAAAAGCATTAGCAAGTGTTGTAGTTCCCCCCGGAGTTCGTGCATAAGACCCAACTATTGTATTACCATTACCACTAACTAAGTTGGTTGTATGACTTGCTGCGCTGTATCCAATGATTACGTTATAAGCAGCAGTAGTCATAAAGTCTCCAGCATCAGAGCCTATTACAACATTTTGTATGCCTGTGGTGTTTACGGTTAAAGCTGACATACCCACAGCTACGTTTCTGTCGCCTGTAGTGTTTGCGAACATAGAAGCATAACCAACTGCTGTGTTGTTAGCTGCGGTATTATTAGTAAGAGATTGAGAACCTAAAGCAGTGTTTTGATTTCCAGAAGCCGTACTTAAAGCGAAATAACCTAGTGATGTGTTGTTATTAGCTGAAGTACTTGCATCACCTGCACCAGAGCCTACCGCAGTGTTTTGAACGCCTGTTGTGTTATGATACCCAGCTTGACTACCAAGGAAGGTGTTATTAGTACCCGTGGTGCTGGAAAAACCTGATGAGAAGCCAACTGCTGTGTTGTGAGTATCGGTTGCTCCTGTAAAGTTTTGTGCTTGTAGTGCTTGTCTACCTATTGCTACAGATGTATTTCCTTTTGTATCGGAACCAAGAGCATTATTACCAATAGCAATATTAGCCGCCCCTGTAGTAAAAGCATCCCCTGCGGCTACACCAACGGCTACGTTATCTGCGCCTGTGGTGTTTGCGAGTAAAGCATTTCTACCAACTGCGGTGTTGTTAGATGCTGTAGTATTACTACCCAAAGCACCCGTACCCACCGCAACATTATCAGCGCCTGTGGTGTTAACGTCTAAAGAAACGTAACCAACTGCAACATTGTTTGTTCCTGTGGTGGTTCCGGTTAGAGCACTAGATCCAACGGCTGTGTTGCCCGTTCCGGTAGTAATTGCATCACCAGCAAGACCGCCGATGAGCGTATTCTGGGTTCCCGTGGTGACTGCAGTACCCGCAGCACTACCAATGGCTACGTTGTTTGATGCACCAGAAGCAATACTATCCAGTGCAGTATCACCTACTGCTACGTTATTTGTACCTGTGGGGAGGTTGCCTAATAAGCCACCTGTAACTTTAGTTAAAGCCATGCTTAAACTCCTTGAGCGGCTTGTGCAGCATTGTAAGCTGCAATAGCTTCTGTAGTATGAAAAGTATTACACATAGCCTGAACCTCTGTAGATTCACCAGACCAATCGTCCGTTGGGCCTACTGTGTGACGATGGAATGTTCTACTGATCTCTACATCATCTCTGCTAATTACTGTAGCTGTACGGACTTGGATAACTTTCCAGCCGCCCATATCTACTACTTCAATTTTGTCTTGTACTGTTGCTTCTGAAAGTGCCATGTTTATCTCCTGTTGGTATGGACTGTCTGACCCTAGAATCCACTAGGGTTATAAATTTGTTTCGTAGGTAAAGCTAAAAATAAAATCATAAGAACCGTTAACTTCATTCACATTTAATTGGTTAAAACTACCTCCCGCTGTGCTGTAAAAATAAACCTCATTGGTACTTGGGCCTACATAGCAAGAAAGTGCCGCCCCTGACTTTAATGAAGTACCTCCATAAAAAACCGCACCTGTCGCTGTAGCAGCTGTTGCGGGCGTTGCGAACGGCAGAGTAAAACGCAAAGCAGAAGAATTAGATGTTCCTGTCCATGTAACCCTAGCAAGAATGTTGACCACGCGGCCAATTTTGGTATAACGCATTGATGGGCCGTATCCTGAAGCATTTACCCCCGCACTCACTGTACTAAACGCGCCTTCTTCATAGTCATCCAGCGTATTACCCGCAGCATAAACACCCGCGCCTGTTCCTAGCGTCACACCAGCAGGAACGATAAGTTGACCTGCTTCTTTAATGCGTACTTTTTCCGATTGACTTGAACCTGTTAGAAAATTCATGTCTCCTGAGCTGGCAATATTCATAATTTCAGGGGAAGCACCGTGGTCATACCCAATAAATCCACGATACGCTGCTGATCCAGACGTACCATCAGCAAACATCAAATAGGTTTTTTCAGTAGTGGCGGATTCAATAGTAATACCCCCTTCGTCTGCCGCAGCAACTACAAGGTTTTCAGCGTAGTAGTCAGCGGGATTTGTGACACCTAAGCCAACATTTTCTGAACTATCAATAGTAATCGCAGTGGCATTACCTCCGTCCACAATACTTGGAGTACTTGACAGTTCTATAGGGGTTTTTGTTAAAGCCATTAGTTGTTCTCCAGTGCTGTTAGTCTTGTAGTCAGGTCAGTTATTGCTGCTGCCTGTGATTCAATTAAGGCTTGTTGTTCTTGGATTGCTTTGACAAGGATTGGTACAAAATTTTCATACTGTAACCCGTACTGTTTACCGTCCTCAGTTAGATTTGATACAAGGTTTGTCTTGTCAGAAATTTTATATCCAGCAGCTTCTTCAAGAGCTATAACTTCTTGTGCTCTAAAACCAATGTCCAACCAATCTTCTTTGTGAGTACCGTCTGGTGTCTGAGCAGCAAGATCATAGTCATCAGCAGTCTTGTCACCATACTTAGAACGCTTGTCCCACTTGTAGGTAACAGGTGCTAGGGCTTTTACAAAGTCTAGGCCAAGGTCTAGGTCTGTGAAGTCAGTTTTATCCCGCTCGTCAGATGCTGAAATAGTCTGTACTTGAGCATAAATAGCAGCAATATTTTCATCGCCAAGAACTACATTATTACTGTGCGTAGTAATATTACCGCCGGGGCTACCTGAGCGTCCTGCATCGTGACCTAATAAAAGATTATTAGAGCCGGTTGTTAGTGAGGCACCAGCCTGTATACCAATGAGGGTATTGCTACTACCTGTAGTAACTGCTGAGCCTGCAGTGCGTCCAACCGCAGTATTACTTGCTGCACCATTCTGAGTTTTAAGCGCCTCACGGCCTATGGCTACGTTGTTGGCTGATGTTGTTTCAGCGCCTAAAGCATTGACCCCGATTGCAACATTTTGACCGCCTGTAGTCAGAGCATCACCAGCAAGACTACCGATGAGAGTGTTCTCAGTTGCCGTGGTGACTGACGCACCTGCATCGTATCCCACTGCTGTGTTGTAAACATTTGTTGCCGAAGTAAAGTTTTGATTCTGTAAAACACCATAGCCTACCGCAACTGACCTTGAACCAAGAGTGTCTGTAGTTAGTGCTGAACGCCCTAAAGCCGTGTTTCGGTCTGCATCAGTAAAAGCATCACCAGCACGCGCTCCAATTAAGGTGTTGTTTACGCCCGTGGTTATTGCCCCACCTGCGTTAAAACCAAAGGCTGAGTTAAAAGCATCAGTGGCTGAAGTAAAGTTTTGAGTTTGCAGTGCAGAGTTACCAACCGCTGTGCTGCTTGAGCCTTTTGAATCATTGCCCAAAGCAGACTTTCCAATGGCTGTATTAAAAGAACCTACATCAGAATTATCTAAAGCCGCATACCCAATAGCTACGTTCTCATCACCCGTAGTTAAATCAGTACCTGCTTCATCGCCCACGACCACGTTGTAGTTGCCGCCAGAGGCTATGGAGTTACCTGCGTTGACACCTGCTACAAAGTTAGACGTTCCTGACGTAGTAGTAATTAAATCACCAGTAACGGTTAAACTGCTTGGCGTAACCAAAGCACCAGACAACTTATCAGACGTAACACTGCCATCTGTAGGGGTGTTTACATCTAACTGGTTCATCGTCATTACTTCAACCGCCGTCCCCAAGGGTGGCGCAGTGCTGAAGGTTAATGTAGTCCCAGAAATGCTGTAGGTGTCTTTGTGCTGGTAAGTACCATCTATATAAACCTGTGTGTTGTTTTCGTTTACAGGTGCTAAAGAAAGCGTGAGGGTAGTATCTGATCCGTCACCCGTCATCGTGTCGCTATTCAGATTAGTACCTGAGATAGCAGACGCGACTGAGTAGATTAAAATACTTCGTCCATTAGCTGGCGCAGAAGCAAAAGTTAAAGTAGTTGTGCCGCTTGCCGTAGCAATCGAATACGCAGCTTGCTGTTGAAAAACACCTTCTATAAAAACTAATAAATTGTCTTCAGATGTTACTACTTGAGACAGCGCGTAAGCAGTTGTAGAACCGTTGCCGGTAAAACTATTGGTAGCAAATGTATTAGAACCGCCACCGCCTCCAATCTGGCCCCAATCGTCCGTATAGCCTTCAAATTGCTCTAAGGTGCTATTGTACCGCAAGTATCCCGCCGCGCCCGTAGGACGCTGTGCAGTAGTTCCTACAGGCATATGTATCGCATCTGTAGCTGAACCAACATCTAGAGATACATCAGGGGAAGCGTTAAGAACACCTACGCGGTTAGTGGTAGAATTTACCTTTAGCGTATTCGTGTCAATGGTGAGGTCGCCAGAAACAGCCAGCGAAGTCAGCGTACCTACACTTGTAACATTCGCTTGTGCCGCAGTAGCTAACGTACCTGTTATCGTTCCTGAAACAGTTACTCCGCTAGAAGTAACTTCTAATTTGGTTGCGCCACCAGTTTGTAACTGTAATGTGCCAGTACCGTTGTCGTTAATTATAGAGTTACTGGCATTGTGAAATATTTCTAAATCATTACCTGCACCAAACACCGCTTTCGATGCATCCGCAAACGCTAAAGCATTAGCAGAAGAATCCCATACAGCGTTACTAGACGCGCCTGTAAGCGTTAAATCATCACCAGATGAAATAACAAGGCCCGTTCCACCAGAGGTATTACCTGCGACAAGAACTTCAGCAAGCGTATCTGTAACGCCCGGATCAACCTTTAACATAGCATCAACAACTGCTGCGCCAGAACCTGCACCGTCTAAATAAACAACAGCAGTTTTTCCAGTAGCAATAGTGACGTTAGCACCAGAACCTTGGCTTATAGCAATACTTTGTGAGCCGGTAGTCGCGTTCTCAATAAACATTACGCGAGAAATAGTGTTTGGCCCAATAGTCAGTGTGCGTGTTGCTGACAAAGTGGCGGAGGATGTAACTTTAAAATACATTGCACGCGCTGGATCTGAAGAACCATCCGCTACAGTAGTTGTTGCATCCGCGTCAGAACTGAAACAATCTTGAGTATTGTACCCAAGAGCCTCACCAATCAGTTCTAAATTAGTGTTTGTACTTGTGCCCCATGTTCCGCTTTCATCGCCTGTGGCAATCTCTTTTAAGCGTAAATCATTAACGTAAGTTGCCATTTAAGCTACCTCTTCCCAATTAGGGTCTTGACTGTCTGAAACAGGTGACCAAGTAGGGTCTTGACTGTCTGCGACAGCCGACCAATTTGTTGTTTGACCGGGGATAATAATACCCCATATATTTGGTGGAGAAATTTCTCCAGTACCACTAACCCCAATAACAGCAACATCGGCATTGGCTTGAGGCGATACCGTACCAACATTACCAGTTCCTTGTACCCCTGCAACATCAATATAGTTGTTGAGCGCAAGCGTAACTGTGCCGATTGCCCCTGTTCCCGCAACGCCTGTAACAGCGAGGGTATTATTTGATACGGGGATAACTGTGCCGATTGCCCCTGTACTTTCAACGCCTGTAACCGAAACATTAGCCGCAGCATCCACAGTGACAGTAGTGATTGCACCCGTTCCCGAAACACCTGTAACTGCCGTATTTGCGGCAGCGGCAACAGTGACTGTTGTAACCGCGCCCGTTCCAACAACACCAGTGACGGAGGAGTTTGCGTCAGCGGTGACCGTAACCGAACCAATTGCACCCGTTCCCGAAGCGCCGGTAACAGAGACGTTAGCTTCAGCATCGACGGTAACTGTACCTGCGGCACTCGTTCCAGCAACACCAGTGACTGAGACAGGAAGGTCGCCTTCGCCCCACTCAAGTTGGCCCCAAGTGCCTCTGCCCCAACCATTAATGATTGCCACACGTTATAACCTATGCGATGCGAATAATCGCGTTAGATGCGTCAGCAGTAGGAAACTGAATAGTAAAGTCGCCAGCGGTAGATGTCTTATCACCACCAAATGCTAAAGAACATACCGCTGGGTCACCAGAAGCTGTGTCATTGTAAATCAACGCCCCATTAGCCGTAACTGTTACATTTGAAAACGTAAGATCAGCAAAGTCAGTAAAGCCCGTTGTTCCACTGCTAGATGGATTTACGTTAGTTAACGCCGAACCGCCAGCACTATAGTTTGTACCAGAAGTTTCGTTGGTAGACGAATACGCAGTTGTAGCCGCACCTAATGAAGCACTAGAGGTATATAAAGCCAGTTTAAAGCTGTTACCCCCAGACGCTAAAAAATTATGTTTTGCTTCTAACACTTCTTTTTTAAAAGAAGTACACATTGCCGTAGAAATAGCCATTATAGACTCCTAATTATGTCTGCCATTTCTTTATGGCCTTGACGTTCTAATTCAGCGGTAAGGGTAGTCCTATCGCTCTTAATTGCTTCTTGGATGTAATGTAGGGTAGTAGCCTTTACCGCATCCTTGAACTCTTCCGCTTGTTGAGCGATTGCTGGGTGGCAATTTCCACCGACACTAACAATTCTATCCGCAGCCGTTTGCGCCCAAAACTCTGGAGAATGACCTCCATCATTAGTTACTGCGACAACTACGTTACCTACTTCTAATCTAGGCGCTTGTAAAAACACGTTTAGGCACCCCTACTTATATCGTAACGGTATTCGTCGCGAGAACCATACCCCTCGCCTAAAGCTTTTAATCCAGCAACCGCAGCGCCAAACCTTTGTTCGTACTGCGCAACTTCTTCGGGGATTTTTAAAAACGTTGCGGCTTCGACCAAGGTTCCGTAAAGAAGCGCATCTGGGCCATTTTCGGACAACCATGTTGTTCCGCTTTCAGCACCCGCGGTTAAAGATGCTGGCCTAAATTTGTAATGAAGCTCAAAGCTGTAGGCAGAATCCGGCGTTGGCGCTACGATAAAGGTAGAGTCATCAAACTGCGCATAGTACTTGGGTTCGCCAGTTGTAGAAGAATTTGGCGTATATGCTCGTATAAACGAAACCTGCTTTAAAAATAAATAGTTGTATTCGTCATTTGCAATTACCGCCAAGCTGTATGGCGCAAGAAAATCAGATGGCGTAGACAAATACGGATTGCTTGCCGTAGCATTTCCAGTAACGTTTTTACGAAAAAACGGAAGTTCAATGTTTTTTAAAATCCTTTCTTCGGCTTCTTTTATAAACGTGGGCAGGTCTGCCACAAACGTTGTTTCAGATGTTTCGCAATAATCTTGTACCGTAGATTTTAAGGTTGCTAGTGTAAAACTCATGTAATTACCACCGTTACTTGGCCGACTTGTCCTGACCCATTTACGGGCACAAAGGGATAATTGTCAATTGTTGGGACACCTACGGATACTACAAAAGGTTCCACGCGATCTGGGCGAGGGTTTTTTAAAGCTTGCGGATCATCTATATGACGTGTCGGAAACAACTGTGGTTGTTTTGGCTCAAACTCGTCAAACCCAACTAAATTGCCGGTCCACTCGCGTTTCATGCGATTGAGCTTATATCGAAAGCCAGAACGGTCTGATATTCCGTAAGCGTTTTTTCCAGAAGCAAAGCCAGACACGGTTAAAGCCCGTACTGGTATGAAGGAGGACTTATCTTAAAGGAGGCCCTATCACGATCTTCTTCCATTGCGCGAAGCATTTCTTCTTCATAAATAGCTTTAAGTGGAGCCATCAATTGAGGGCTGCGCTTCATAGAAAGATAGTACGCAAGGCCCGCGGCCAAACAAGGGTAGAACCTAAAAGGTATATCTACCGTGTTTGTAAAAGCATCCGCATCGTCTATTCGGGTTAAACGATTAAATTTAATAACGTCTGTGTTGTTGTCGGGAACCGGCCATATTTTTAAAACAGGGCTTATTTGCCTGTCTAAAAAGAACTGATTAGGCCGACCTGTTTGAGTTTTTGTTGGAATGTTTAAAAATTCAGACCGACTAAGACGAGTGATTTCAAAATCTGTTCCGGTTCTAGTAACCACCGCAGAAAGCATATCTATTGTAGATTGCGTGTCCGATAAATCTTGAATCGCCGAAACAGTGGTTGTAGCGCCGCTTGTACCGCCCGTAATCGTTTCGTTAAGCGCAAACGAGCCTACCGGAATAGTAGTGGCAAAAGCCGTGGTTGTAGGAGAGCTAGTTATAGAAGCAGTAGCGCCGCTTGTACCGCCCGTAATCGTTTCGCCAACCGTAAAACTACCTGTAGCCGCTACGGAAAGCGTTAACGAGCCAGAAGGATACTCACTGATTCCGGCGGCAAGCGTTATGGTAGTTTGCTCTATGGTCCATTGATTTAAACCCCTGTTTGCCCAATCAGCAAACAACAAGTTCAAAGACCTTTTTGCCGTTCTTAGATCGTAGCCCGTGCGTACTTCTTGACCACAGCGTTCAAACGCTTCTTCAATATATTCAGCGACATCTATTTCAAAATTCTTACTGTTCGAGGTTGTCATTGTATAAATTATCAAATATTCGGTTAACGTCCAAACTATAGTCTAAATCAGATTTAGAGTAATGTATGTGCGCCGAAGGTTTAAAATCGGGGGCACCCGAGCCTGTTTCAAACCAAGCGGGATGTGTAACCCGTACTCGGTTGTTTGGCAACGCTACAATATTGCCCGTCCATTGACCTGCATCTAATAGCTGTAAAACATGCGATTGCTTGTGCTGTGCCGGATCATCCGCTATTTCGCTTTCCGTATAATCCACAGTAAACAAATACTTTGCAGGGAACATTTCCCCGTTTATTTTAGCCATCCACGGGGACGGCGTTGCTCTATCTAAAACATACACAGAGTGATGATTAGAAGAACAGTCCCACGGTTGAGCATCATGTACCGCCATAGGCTCCGGCCATTCTTCTAGCGGAATATCCGCAACAAGCGCGGTTATGGGCATTCGTGCCCACATTGCCCCACCATGTACGGTATCTTCTTCTTCACCTTCGGCTTCAATCCCAGTGAAAATAATTTGAAAACTTAAACACCTACAAGGCATTGTAGTTACAGCAACCACCATTGCATGAAGAAACTCGCCATGAAACTGTTCGTGGTTATGCGTAAATTCTTTTCTGACCCAGCACTTAAAATGCGGGATATTCGACGTTAAGTAAGACATGCTTTATTTGCTTACTTTGCCACCACTTCGATAACCCTTGGACTTCATCTTACCGCCAGCCGCCATGCCTTTAGATTTCATGGCACCGCCCATAGATTTTTTGGCTACCTTACCACCAGCCGCCATACCCTTGGGCTTCATCTTACCACCCGCCGCCATGCCTTTAGATTTCATGGCACCGCCCATAGACATACCTTTGGCTTTGATCTTAGTTGTGCTTTTTTTCTTAGGAGCACCGTTTCCTAAATTAACTACGGACATATCAACCTCACAAATATTTGGTTACTTTTCGACGATCTTCTAATACCGCGCCGCATCCTTTTGCAATTTGTTGACGAACTTCGCCCCCATTCCGCATTCCTTTTACAGTAGCTTTCTTAGTGTTGGAAACCACCGTCTTGCCTTTACTTCCGGCTTTTTTCTTTTTCCGCGCCGTTGCCGCTCGTTCTGCTTTAGTCAAAGATCGTGCTTTGGCTTCGGGCAAACAACGGTCTGGATTTTTTTTGTCCGGCGAAGTACCACATTTTCCAACAATGTTGCCTTCGGAGTCGATACGAACCCAGTTTTGGTCGCGCCATTTCTTTAACTCACCCATTACTTTTTCTTTTTACTGCTTTTGGCGTAATTGGGATCTTTGCAATACTTTGACGCAGCCATGTTGGCATAGGCAGAAGGGTAGGTATCAAAAGTTCTTTTTGCCCAAGCCTTACCTGAAGGACAAATTTTACTCCCTTTGCTTTTTTTAGACGCAGCACCACCTTTTCGGTAATACGTTAGTCCTTTAGGCATGTCGCCTCTAGTCATCACCATGCTTTACACGACCAATAACGGGCACTGAATTTATCTTTGGCAGTATCGCAATTATGGCGTGCCCTAAAATTAGAACGTCTAGCAGGTTGATCTTTCTTAATAGACATTTTAGGGTCCCCAAAGCGTACTATCTTGATTTCACTACCTTTTTTAGCCAAAACCGCACTTTTTTTAGGCTTATTAGGAGTTCTTTTTGGTTTATTAAAACCCGAAAAAGTTTCTCCACGATACTTTATACGACCCGAAGGAGTCCGAGTAACGTCTTTAGTTGTCGCCATAAATACAACCTTTTAATTATCACGCAAATTTTTTGCGCAGATGAAAAACAACTGTGTACGTGTCACCACTAGTGTGACCCACCGTAGTAAAGTTAATATCGCCCGTTTTACCGCTACCGGCATTATTGGTAAGGCCCCCAAAAAGCGTGTAGTCGTGATAACCACTTTGATTTTCGCCAAGCTCTATACAAAATAAATCGGTGCTTGCGTCCCACAAAATTTGAACTTTCATGCCTATGCACTGCCACCAAATATGCTCAATAACTACATCCGTGCAAGCGTCTCCATCGGCACTAGGCTGCAAAGCGGAAACGTCTACCTTGGTGACTGCGCTTTCGCCTGTTCCGTCTGAAACATTGGTTAGCTTTAAAACCGCCGATTTAGGGCCATCAATAATTATCTGTGACGCGACTGTATCAGCCATATATTTCTCCTAAAAGAAGGGGCGAATAACGCCCCTTGCAGCCTACAGGGTTACTATTGATCGGCAAATGCAGGGGCGGTTGCGCTCGTAACGGTGCCAAGAATCTGATAATTAGTGGAGTTTAAACCAATAATCGTCACGTCAAATCCCGCAGGTACGTTTAGCTGAATACTGCTGTTTGAATTACCGTCCGAAAATACTGCGCTAACTTCGTTATCAGTGTCTAGGAAAGTAACGCCACCAATGTAAAAGTTGGTGTTGCCGGGGGTGACAATGATCGCGTCCGTAGCATCCGCAGCACCACCCGCGTAGACAAATCTAAAAACAGATCCAGCAACGGGTGCCGGTAGTGTGTAAGTGTTGTCTTGACCGCCATCTGGAACAAGAAGAACTCGTCCGCTATGGGTAGCGTTAGTTAGGGTTACATTTGCGTCAGCAAGGCTTACAGGAGCACCACCATATGTGCTGATTTCTGTAATGCCGCCGGTAGCTGCATTTTTGCTTACGGCAATAAAACCGTTTTCTGAACGGACGGGACCGCTAAAAGTTGTGTTCGCCATGATTATCTCCTGTCGTGGCTAGTGTCAGGCACGGAATGCACCTGTCAGGAATAAATTAAATATACACAAAAAGAAAAGGGGCAACAAGTGCCCCTTTCTTAATAGCTAGCTCAAAAGAACTAGGCTCCGGGTGTGCCGATAACGGAACGCCAATCAGATACGCCGAACGAATAACGTTCACGTGCCTTGAAGCGCATGTTACCTGTATCAAAGTCACCTTCCATCGCAGTTTTGATGGGAGTTCTTTGAAACAATTTAAAGCCACTTGGAGCGTCAGTCTTTATGAAGTATGCGTCTGTGTCCGTAAGGAAGTGGTTTACAACCGCTCCTTCTGGAAGCATTCCCATAGACTTCATAGCGTTGACATCGTTGTCAGCCGTGCTTGATCGCAGGGTAGAGTTCATAACTCTTTCTGCAATAAATTGAAGCTCTTTAGGAATTACTAACTTCATTCCACGAACTGCAATCTTTAAGCCACGCTCATCGGTGAAGCCTGCAATATCAATTAGCATCTGCTCAAGAGATGTTTCGTTGAGATCGGCGGCTACGGCCAATACGTTTGACTGATTACCAGAGATTGACGGGTGATCTGCTGCACACAATGCCGAGCCGTCACCGATAGGCGAAGCAGTGCTGAACGCATTGTTCAGTACGCTTGCTGCGCGGATTTGCTTGGTTTGTGACATAGAACGTGCCAATGCACGGGTATAGCGTGCTGCCAGCTTGTCATAAAGGTTATCTTCAATAGCTTCCTCAGTGATCGAAAAGGCTAGTGCAATAGTTTCATGTGAGTAGCGTGCAGTATAAGTCTCCTGCGCTTGGTCAAATGAAATTGAACCACCTTCAGATTTAACTGGGGCTGTACCAAAGCCAGAAAGCATCACTTCTTCTTCAAACGCTCTGTCCGAAGACTCTTCGTCAAAGATTTCAGAATGCTCTTGGTCATATCGATCATACTCTAAGCCGAACAAAGCGTTTAGGCCGGGTTCAAGCTCTTTCGCCAGTTGGGCGCGTGTAATAGGCATTGAATTTCTCCTACCTTATATGCCAGTTGTAGTGGCTGTAGTTTGTGAATCGAATCTCGCATTCGGAGAGTTATAGTGTGCATTTAATCGCACAATCAAGCCAATCCCTGCTGAAGCAAAATCACTGTTAGCATCGTCATCAACGATACCCATGATTTTCAACGGCAGCGTAGCTGTAGTTGCGATTGTAGACACGCCTAACGCCGAGTTAGAGCGACCTGTGTCGGTTGAACCGGTTCGAGCAGAAGTGCCAAGACTAGCATTAGCGAATACTGCCGCCAGAGCAGTAGCTCTGTTGGTAATAGATGCGTCTGTAGCAACTTGGAAAGTTTGCATCGGATTATCTGCAACGAGTGCTTTGACAGGAAAATTCGTGTCAACGCTTACGCTGTTAGATCCGGGCCAATAGTTAATGAAAGTGGGCTTCTTAGTTACAGAATCCACATATTCAACACCAACTAATACACCGAGGGCTTGCGTAGTGCCGCCATCAGTTGCGCCTGCTTGAGCAATTACCCCAGCAGCTAACGGAACAACGATGCCATATTGAAATATAGCGCCTGTGTTATCCGAAGCGATTTCGTATTGAGTTAGACCATTTGAATTTGCGGCTGCTCCTACTAGTCCAATAGGACGAAGCCCGTAAGCAGTTTCTTGATTTGCCATTTAATTGCTCCTAAAAGCGTTACTTACGAGGACCACCAAAAGTTACACGGGATTGACGTTCTGGTTTGTCAATCACCATAGTCGAGTGTGCATTTTCGCGAAGAATGTCCGTTTCAATCGCTTCGATCTGATCTGCGCTCTTCCGTTGGAAGTACTCAGTTCTTTCAGCCACGGTTTCTAACGGTATTCTTGCTAGCAACAATCCGCCTACACCAAACACGCCTTCATATTTCCCTGATTCTATAGTAGGTGCCTCAAAGTCGGGATATTCATCGCGTCTGACTAGTTCATAGCCTTCTCTAATACGAGCAGAAATATTGGTGCGGTCTTCAAAACCACGCACTTCCGCACGTATCCAACGATGTTTATACCCTTCTGGCGCAGGGGGCGCGTCTAACTTAGACGGTGGACTCCAAGGCGTTCTTCTTGCCTTTGCAGCCCGTGATGATTTAGCGCGGGAAGTTCTCTTGATAGCTTCAATTTCATCATTTTGATTATCTGTCATTGTCCTTCCTTCACGTACTTAGCGTACTCTTCGAGTGGCACTCCCAATCTTTTTGCAATGGTAACTTGGCTCGGGGAGAGGCGAACCTTTTTACCGCGTCCTGTTCCTTTAGAGCGAGATACTCCCGCTACAGTTTGTCCAGAACGATTTTGTTTTGTTACTTCTTCATCCGGAAACCGGTGAGGAAACGCATTTTTCATGCGAGAATCTAACGCATCATAGTAATCATTACTAGCTGGGTCAAACCCTTCTTCTTGAACTAATTTCTTGTGCAAACCAAAGGCTGCAAACGTCATTGCGTCATCTTCGCCAAACCAATCGTTTTTAGAAGCCCATTCTTCGGCTTTTTGATCAGGTGCGGCTTGTCGAGGAGCCGGTTGGTATTGCTGTTGTTGCGTTTGCTGTTGTTGCGCATATTCTTGTTGCTGCTGCGCTTGTTGCGCTTGAGCTTCTCTACTAGCTTTAGCTTGCGCATGTTTATCCGCGGCTAAAGTTAGCTGTGTAATTCTTTCTTGAGCCTGCATCTGGCGATCTGTGTCGCCCATTTCAATAGCAGACTTTAACTCGTCTTTAGCTCTAGCCTGCTCCGAGCTAACTCGGTGCCCGTACTCATCTATATAGCTACGGTCTAAAGTTTGAAGCCTTTGCTTAACATCCGTGTTTTCAGCTTGAATGTTTTGAGCATAGCGCAACGCCTCTTCACGCTCTCTTTCCGCTTCTTTAGCTCTTTTAGTAAGCTGATTGATGCGTTTTTGAACTGAGTTGCTGTACTTTTCGTGATCATCTTCGTCCGCACTTGTTTCTACTACAGGGGCTTCGGCGGTAGATTCACTCTCATTATCGTCTTCTAAAATTACATCTTGAGCTTCTTCCGTAAACTCAAGGTCTATCTGTCCATCGTCGGCCTCATGGGCCTTTAACTTTTCACTCATCTGCATGTCCCTTAACTATGGTGTATATCGTTAGGATCAAGAATTGTGGCTAAAATCTCATCATCATTAAGAATTCTAACCTCGCTGCCAAAGACCGCGGCATCTTCTCCGTTCAAACGAAATCTAGAACCGGCGTAACGAGCAAAAATTACCCATTTTCGTTCTTCACACCACGGCCCACGGGGGTACTTTTCTTTATCTTCGTAGGCATCTGGCCCAAGTTTAAGAATGTAACCGACATTTGTTTGAACAGCGTCTTCTTCTAAAGTCTTAGTATTTAACAAAATACCGCCTTTACTTCGTTTCGGTGCTCGAAACGGCATAATCAAAATCCGCCAACCTGTTGGTTGAGGAAGTCTTTCAATTGCACTTGCTGTAATCAAAGTGGGGTCTAACACGCGCTCCTCTTCGGGAACGTATAGCTTGGATAAATCCAAGGGTTCTTTACTTTCAGACATCCATATATTCCTGTTTGTCTAGCATTTCAGAAAGTTCTACAAGAACGTAATCACAATTGCGGATTTCGCCCATGCACTCCCTGTAATGTTCCATATCTTTAACGCCACCCTCTGACATAAGTTCAGAGATCTGGCCCTTGCGATCAAGCAGCGTCTTGCGAACAAACTGCACGATATCGATACCGTCCATGCTAATTATCCTTAATTATCTGACGATATCCGATATTGTCGCTTCTTTTATATGGGAAAGCAAACAAGCAATGCCTTTAACAGCTTGTGTAACGCCCGCCACGCTCCGCAGCACCCATGCCCCTCTTAGTGCCTCGGGTAATCTTACCCATCATGGTGTTGGGCGTTTTTTCTTCCTTTAATTGAGCGTATGGAATACTACCTTGGCCTTTGATTTCTGCTTTGTTAACAGGCTTAGGCGGCTCTTGGATTGGTCCGCCCATTGTTTTAACTACTCCGGTCATAAATCACCTTTTTGAGATTGTTGTTTTAAAAGTTCACGCTGCATACCCGCATCTATACGTGCGGCAGTCATGTTTTCTTGGCTTTGTAGCCGTTGCTGGAACTGAGCTTCTCGTTGAGCAAGCTTTTCACGGTCTAGTTGAAGCTGTTGTTGCTCCATAGCCATGTCATTTTGCTCTTGTTGAGATTTAAGCTGCAACTCTTGTTGTTTTAATTCAATCAACGGATCTGGTGCCTGCTCTTGCCCACCACCCTGTATCTGCTTTCCAAGCTCTACAAGCTGTTGAGTGCCTTGAGCTACAAACTGCGCCAACATAGCTTGATACTGAATGTTGGTTGCAGGATCTTGCAACGCTACGTTGGGGTTTTGTTGAGCAAATTGCTGGTCCGCCTGCTCTTCTGCCTGCAACTGTATGTGGTTTAACAGGTGTTTTTGCATGGCTAGCTGCACATTCGGCATCTGAGACGCAGATCCACCTGTTATAAACAACAAGTGCGATTGCATGTGCGCCATGTGATTCTGACCCTTAAAAGCCTGTAAAGCCCCATTTTCAAGCGAATCTATGTTTTCTTGCGCCGGATCTTTAGGGGAAATGTCGTTTGGCGTGTCTGAGATCAATATCATGTCAGTGTTTTTAACGCCCAAGGCATCATAAACACGGCGATATACTTCCGGAATGTTGTGTATGTCCGGAGCCTGCATAGCCATTTGAAGCTCTGTCTGAGCCAAAGCAATACGCTGGCTTTGAGAAAAGATATTAGGATCTGAAACAGGTAAAACATCTACCTTGTCATCAAAATCCGTTGCTTTTACCGTGGCTTCTGCACCCGGAACTTCATACGGGTAAACCGGAGGCAAACTTTCCTCCATTACCCGCGCTAAAATCTTAAACTCAGTCTTCATCGCATAATGCAAACGCTTGTGTATTGCGCTCATTACACGGCTACCCTGCTCCAATAACGCAACAGTAGTGCCGACAGCCGCGTTTTGGTTGCCATCACCTACTTTCATGTCAGTGATGGTGGCAAACCGCTGTGCAGCGTCTACAACAAAGCCTAATAGCTGGTATAGCGTCTGATCTGGCCCTTTGAACGGTAACGGCATCAAGCTGTCACGTATTTGACCGCCCGGAGCGTCTACATCCCTAAATTCACCCGGCTGTAACGGAGTATCATCGTCCCTGATCCGCAGGCCGCGTGCCTTAAAGCCCGCAGGAAGGTTAGATAACGTACCCGCATCAATCAATTGCCGCAGTGCAGCAGTCGCGGTGCGGGATAAGCCGCCAATGGTGTGAATCAAGCCTAAGCCGTAGAAACCAAAGCCCGGAAGAAATTTGTAGTGTACAAAGTACTGAATCTTAGTAGTTAGCGGGTCTTCTTCCTGATAATTACGGCGAATAGCTAAAACTTTGCTGTTTTCTTCACTAATAGTGACGATATACGGCACTTTTATGCCTGTTTCTTCGCCATCTTCGTCTTTATGCTCATAGCCCGCTAGATCTAAGTCCGCGTGAAACTCTAAAAGTGTGCAGTCGTAGTCCACATTAGAGGCGCTCATGCCGTCGATATAGTCTGTTTCTTCTGAAATACTGGTGGTGCCTTGCTGAGACGGTAAAACCGCAACGTCTCTATAGAAACCGCTTACCTGCTGCTTGCGCAAATCGTTTAAAGAAGTACGAACAACGTGTGTTACACACGGGCAAGTCAACAAATCTGTTGTTTCATACGGGACAACAAGGTATTCCGCCGGTACAAACTTGCTTACTGGACGGCCAAGCGTGTCATCAAAATAAACTTTTTTAAACGTACTGCCCGCCAAGGGCAGGTTAAACAACATCTGGTCAAATTCTGGTGTGTACTCTTCCATTACATTAGTAATGTAGTAGTTCATAAAGTTTTTAACGCGAGAAGCCTGCTCTACTTTGGCATGAGTCTGTGACCCGAGAACCGCGGTGCGTACAGGGCCGTCAGGAGGCAGTAGCTCGTTAAAAGCTTGTGCTTGGAACTGTACAGCCGCTTCGGCCAATACGGGGTGTGTGACACCGGTAGCGCCTCTAAACGGCACGGTGCGGTCTTCGTACTTAAAGCCTAGTAGCTCTAAGCCGTTAGAATACGTCTCTTCCCAATCTTGGCGAGATGCCTTGTTCGAGGTGTACTGATCCATCAGGTCGTTCGACACTTCAGCAAGCTCGGAATCCGATAAAAACTCAGCCAAGTTGTCAAAGAAATCGTCTTCACGTTCTTTGTTACGCAACGGGTCAAAATCAAAAGTGACACCACCGTCTTCGTCTTCGGTGATCTCAATACCTTCAATACTTAGAGCACTGTTGGTTTCTAAGCCGCTGGGCAGTGCTTCAACTTCTACGGCTAAAAGCTCTTCGTCTCCAAGCTCCATGCCTTCTCGTTCCATTAACGATACGGGAGGTCTGTTTTCATTTGCCATAAATATTTACTCTTGTTTACATCCCGCCATTAAAATTTATATCGCCAATATCCGTCTGCAAATCTTGCAAGCGGGGAAGGCCCATACGAAGTCGTTCGGCATTAATTTCTCGAAGTTCTGCGAGAGTATACCCATATCTATCGGCATAATCTTGCTCGGGATTGTACGCTTGTTGGTTAGACGATAAAGAGTCTAACGAAGCAAACGAAGTTCCTTGCGTAGTATCCGTAGTATCCGTAGTATCCGCAGTCCCCGCAGTATCTTCGGTGTCTGTTTCGGCGGTGGAATCTTCAGAAGTTGTTCCTTCGGTGGCATCGAGGTCACTTAACGTAAACTGGGGCATAGGTCTATAAATTTGCGGGACATACACGTTGTCGCTCATCTCCTGATCTGGAGAATATTGATACTCCGTAGGGTTAATGACCATACCTTGAGTAGGCGCGTAACCGCCCGTTTGAGTTTTAATCACATCCGAGAGGTCAAAATCAGGCCGAAGATCTTGCAAGTACTGATAATCTTTTGCGTCCGGTACATCAAAAACTTCCGGCGGAGTAAACAAAGTTTCGGGAGTATCTACCACCGTGGCCGCAGGAGGCGTGTAAACAGCTTCCTCTGGAGGCGCGGGCGGGTTGTAAACCGAAGGCGGTAAGGGTGTATTGTCAATCGGATTAACAATAGGCTGTGATGCGACTACCGGTGTAGTGGTTCCCGGTGTAGTGGTTCCCGGTGTAGTGCTGACCGCTAAATCAGAAGTCAACGGATCGGTAGTTGCCGGTGTCGTAGATGCAGGAGTCACCACGGGAACACTTGTCACAGGGTTATCTTCAGAGTTATCCGTTTGTGAAACAGGGGCATCTTCATACGCAGGCGTAGTTGATACCGGCCCGGTGGAAATCGGTCCCGTAGACGTGCCAGAACCGGGCAAGTTGTAGTCAATAGAGGTAACCGGGATAGAACTGACCGGATCTATCATTATCTTCGGGCCACTGCCGCGGGCATAATCGCCCGGATCATAGTTTGTATACCGTTGGTCCCCTTGCGGAGAGTTCATCATCTGCGACTTAGTTTCGTATGAATTAAAATAAGGCGACTGATCCAACTGCAACCCTGCTTTTTCCGCCTTGCTTAAATTTTCTACAGAGCCATAGCCGCGGTCAGCCGCTCGTTGAGATAACTCTTCGGAAGTGAAAGTGCGAGGAACTATAGGGTTAAAATCGCCTTGAGGAACATTTTTGTTGCTGCCGTAGTTTCGGTACTCCAGACTCTTTACCAAAGGCTGTGACGGCGTGTTTCCTATCCCAGAACTTGCCCACGCCTCGGGACCCAGACGTTTGGCTAAATTCATCCTATTTGGGTCGTTTAACGCTTCTTCGTATGTTTGCGCGGCACCACCCTGATTAAACGGCTGCACAGGTGTTCCACGTGAAACATTGCCGGCTCCCGCTAGAGGACCCGTACTGTATTTATTCAACAGGTTTGTTAAACCCTGCGTAACTCTAGGTTTGTTCATAGGGGACACCATACCACCTTGATTAAATCTTTGTACCGCGCCGCCTTGGGCACGACCTACTTTGGCTTTTAAAATAGCCTTACGAGCTTCGGGCGTGATCCGCAAGCCGCGAACCGAGATGTGCGCTTGCTCTCTGTTCGGGGTGTTGTACAACTCTTCGTTTATATAAGCTTCTTCGCCAATCTGCCTTTCTAGTTGATCAATCATCAACGGTTTACCACGGTCATTTTCTAACGGCAAAGAAATCTCATCGTCGTAATCCATCCCGTATTTTTTAGCCATTTTCTTTAGCAACGCGGGTATTTTTTTATCGTATACGTCGATGTAGCCTTTTTTGGTAGGACCGGTGTTATACATACTGTGTGGAACAAACCCCGGTGGAACTGCAAACGTATCAAAGCCCTCTTCGGCCGCGGCCAACAACATACGTTCTACGGATAGGTTTAACCAATCGCTTCGGTGAGGAAGAGCTACGCCCTCTGATTTAAGCTTATCTTTGTCGCGTTTCTGTGGTTTAAAAGCTTCTGATTGAAACTCTTCTGCAAGAAAAACTTTGTTGTCATCAACATCTACTCTAGATGTAACGCGGTTATGCGCAAAAGTGTTTATCTTCCCCTCTGTGGGGTTTTCTCTATCAAAATGCTGTTCTATAAAAAAATCCGTGTCGCCTTCTTTGGGCAAAGATCTAAAAACAAACGTTCGCGCAGTGTCTCGCCCTTTTCCCGGTAATAAAAAAGTAGTGTAAGATTTAGAACTACCCAAGACTTCAACATCTACCGGACGATCTTGCCGTTCAAATACCGCTAAAACCTCTTCCCTAGTTAACGTGCCTTTCTTTCTAGTTGAAGATTCAAAACCGACTTGATCTTCGTCTAGTTGTCGGAGCCGCTGCTCTTCTAGTTTTAGCTCTTCTTGCAGGTTTAGCAGCTTCAAAGACTCTTCTTTAATCCCTAAAAGATCTTTTTGGTTTTGTTTTCGGATGTCGGCCATCCACTGCTCCGGAGTGCCTCTTTCTCGTTTAACATTGGTAATAGCCACCGGAATTTTAGCAACAAACGGCTTTTCAGGATCGTAAACAGGGGTTCCTTGCCTTGCCGCTTCTTCCGTGCGTTGTCGTAAGTTTGTGTCACCCCTATCTAAAGCGTCATAAAAACCTCTGTCGCCGTACAACAGACCTTCCGTATTGTTCATTACGTCTTGCCGCATTGTTTGAGACTGCGCGGTGGCAGTTGTTGGGTCTAACATCTCCAGCGCGTTTCTTTCCGCACGCAAAACAAAATCGCGATCACGACCAGCCCGAATAGCCAACTCCGCAGCAACATCTTGCTCCATACGGGCCGCTCCGGGCGCACGATTTTTATCTTCTTTTGCTATTTTTAAAGCTTTAGTGGCCGTTGCTTGTTGTTTAGCAAAGCCAGCTTGGTTTTGCCAAAACTGTTTGTTTGGGGCCTTAAAATCCTTCGCCATGCCTTCTAGCATAGTAATAGTCTTAGATACGTCTTGCGCAGTAAATTCAGCGTCCGCAGGTACGTTAAACGAGCCGGGTTCCGAAGACTGCGCTCCGCGAATTCTATCAACAATGCTTGGTTTATCGCCAAATTTTGATCTAAGTTGATTTGCCGCCTTCGTCAACTTTGCTGCGCTCCTAGCGCCTAGCTCACCCGATTCCGCGTAGGATATAAAATCTGGCCGCGAAATTGTAAGAGCATCCTCTGGTAACTCGTCTATAACGTTTTTACCTAAAATATATCTATTAGCTATATTTGTGGACGAATTAGCGTCATACACGTATGAAGTAACAATAGCATTTGAAAGTGTACCCAAAGAGTCTTCTAGACTTCCACGGTTACTTCTTTCTCGTATGCTAGCGTCAGAACTTAACGGGGCTATAGACTGTACTTGTTCCGATTGCAGTGCTTCTCGCCCCTTTTGCAACTCATCAAAATAAGCGTTTATTTCAACATCGGTGGTTAAACCCATGTTTCGCATGGCAACTATTTCCGGGTTAGTTCCCGCAAGAAGATAATCCCCCGTGGGTCTGGGTGTCGCAAAGCCTTCTTGAAACTGAATAGCTTCTTGAATATTTTTTGCTAAAGCTTCTTTTATTTGTTTGAAGCGATAGTCTTTTAACTTCTCGGCTTGCGTAAAATCTTGTCTCGGCATTTTTGCATCTGCCCGCAAATAAAAAGTATTTGTTTCTGAGTCGTAGAAATTATTGCTTTCCTCCATCTTTAACAGGGAAGACTTTTTACCTAATCTTTCAGCCGCCGCTTCATATTCAATAGTGTTTGGATTTTCCGGGCTACCGAAAGAAGGACTAAGCACTACCTTGGCCTCCGCAAGAGTTGGATAGTTTTTTTCTAAACCCGGAAAATAAATAACAGAAGATAAAGGAACTTTTAAAGGCTTCCCGTCTCTAGCGGCCAAACCATCTTTGATTTCTTTACTTAGTGCAAAAAAACTGTCTTTGATTTTAAAATCGCCCAAAAACTTGCGCGGTTGATTGTCTACGCCTAAAAATACGCCCGTTTCGGCAGCGGCTAAATTAGGTGGCTGCTGCTCTTCAAAACGCAACCGCTCATATTCCGCGACATCTGCGCCAATCTCTACGCCCGTGCGACCACCAAATACGCCAAACGAAGTGCCTTCCGGTACAGAAGAAAAAGCCCTTGCCGCAGGGAACATAGCAAGCCCTTCCGCAAACTGACCGGGGCGAGTAATGTTGCCTTCAGCATCTTGCGTAGTAATGTTTCCACGGGCAACGTTCCGCCCGCCACCAATGACGCTTTCAACCATCGATTTAGGTAAACCCGGTAATGCACCAATGCCTTGGCTTACCTTTTCGCGGGCCTCGGCTTGTTCGCTAGCATCCCCAAACAATAACTTGTTGCCAAACTTTAAGCCGCCACTAATTGAATCGACAATAGGCGGCGCTGCTAGCCGTGGGTTTGCATATCTACCCGGCGTATAGCTGGTGCGAAGTAATTCTGGATTACCCATGTCCGCAGGGTTTTGGAAAGCTTCTGGGATCTGGGTATAGGTGGACTCTGGCTCCCTAACTACGTCCGTTTCAAGCGGTACAAGAGGGCTTACCAGCGTTTTAAGTAGGTTTTCGTCGGCTTCTGGTATGCCTCGGACGGTCTTCGGGCCATAATTTTCCGGCTGTACTTGGTTTACCGCGCCAAAAAGCTCGGCATCCGCATCCTGACCCGCCAACGCCTCTTCAAGCATTCGTTGACGTGCCAATATCTCAGCGGGTGTTAAATCTGACCGTTCAGCCATAGTACGCTCCAGCGTTAATATTTACGTATTCGTCGCCTTCTTCCCAATCATCCGTAGGCAACTGTACAAAATTTCCCTGCCGATAGCGCATCAAAGCCTGAGTAGTACTATCAACCAAATCATCGTGGGTCCCGTTAGGAAAAGCTGCGCATTCTTCAATAACTTCATGCGCCCACGACTCATCCGGTGCCCATATCATACCAGCTTCAAATAAAGGTGAAATACTGTGGACCCTAGAAAGCTTGTCATTTCCACGACTTGGAGTGAAATTTACCACAGGAATGCCAACTTGTCGCAATTCCTGCGTCAAAGGGGTCCCTGATGCCTTCGCCTCAACAATAACCGTCTCAGGCTCCCAATACTTGTACTGCTCCATCGCAATTTCTTTTAACTCAGGGAAATCCCACCGACCCTTCTTCGCATCCAACAATATTAAATGCGCCGCACCACCTATCTCCTCCGGATAAAATACACCCCAAGTAGTAATAGCACTATAGTCCGCCGTCTCCCGCTTACTGAACGCCGTGTCATAACTCTGGATCACATACTGCAAATTAGGGATATGATCCTTCTCCCACACGTTCCACCACTCACGCTTCAAGATAGCCAACGTCTCAGACGTGGGGTTCTGCTGATACTGCGCGTTCCACTGATAAGCAGGAATAGATGCCTTAACCGACTCCAACTCCTCCTTCTTCCAAAACTCAGGCCAACAAGGCTCACCCGACTCAAATATAGCCGGTAACTCAACTACCTCCCACTGATCCGCAAAAGGGTCTTTAGTCATTTGACGGATCAAGTTGCCCGTCATGTCCTTCTCCGACCACCGCGTCTGGATCAAAACAATAGCT
>Ga0181410_1000239_pt1 | contig 24220 bp, 10 predicted proteins | sample 33SPOviralmetaG_FD_130112 | JGI IMG/M metagenome (GOLD analysis project Ga0181410, IMG submission 130112) | Marine viral communities from the oligotrophic San Pedro Time Series (SPOT) site, San Pedro Channel, CA, USA - 33 SPOT_SRF_2012-06-20 | ecosystem: Environmental > Aquatic > Marine > Strait...
CAGATTGACTGACCTAACATATTAGTACACAAGTGACCACATGAAGATACAAAAGACCAAGACAGGTTACTCTGTGAGGTACAAGACAGAGTTTGGTGTCCGAACCACCAGGCTCTCGTCTACTACTGAGAAGGATGCCAAGCGTGAGGTAAAGGATGCTAAGATTGCCGAGCTTGAAGCTGCAGCCAATGCCGGAGCTTTAACTATGGATGTCATCGCCAAGATGATGTCTGGACGAAACATGACATGTCAAGATGCCCTAGATGAATGGAATGAATGGCGTGAGTCAGAAGGTAAGTCGAACAATACGATCAACGCACAGACCGACTTCATTCATTTATTCTGCAGGGGACATCATGGTATGGATAAGCCTGTAAATGCTATTACCCATAAGATGATATCCAAGTGGGTAAATAATCCTAAATCAAAGGTAGGGGTATCTACTAGGAATGCATGGTTGTCTGCAATCTCTGCCTTCCTATCATTCTGTTCCACACGGCAGTATGTCCCAAAAAACTCTGCAAGTATTGTGTCTGTTAACATGGGCAAGCTCTCCCATGAGCAAAAAGAAAAGAAGAAGGTAGTTCCTTTTACCGAAAAAGAATACAAAAAGATAGTGAGTGAAGCAGCCGATTGCTTTCAGGATGGATCAGCAGGTGAGTTTTGGGTAGTCGCATCAACCCTGTCCTATTGGCTCGGACTCAGGCTAGGTGATATAATAAATTTGGAATGGGAATCCCTTAGTAAAACCCATATCACAATATGGACAGAGAAGAAGGATACTAGGGTAAAACTTCCTCTCAATCACAAGCTCACAGGTGGCAAGGAAGTACCTAATTCACTTGCCATGATTCCATATAATGAGGGCAAGTTCGTTTTTGCAAAGCATCTGAGAGATAAGATAAATTCAAAGAAGAGAAATTATTTTAGTCAGCAATTCCGTGAGTTAATGAATCGTCTCGAGATAGATGGCAAGTCATTCCATTGCTTCCGTCATGCCTTTGCTACTAGACACAAGAACTTACCCTTGGAGGATGTTGCCAAGATGCTTGGCCACAAGGACACGAAGACAACAAAAGGATAAACCCACTAGTTTTTTATATTTTGTTATATTTTTCTATATTATTTTATATATTATGTTGACATAGTGTTGCAAAGTGTTCTTTTCTGTTTGTTATGCCTATCTTGCCCAACAAAAACAAACAAATAAACAAGTTATGAAAGCAGAACATACTGCGGTTCATTGTCGAATCCCTAACGGCACATATGACCGCGCAAACGAACTACTTGGAATCACCCAGAAGTCTATGGCTAACTTAGTTAACAATGCTATCTTAGTCTATGTCGATATGGTGGTGTCCAACTCAACGGAAAAAGCAGAACAATACAAACCACTAAAACTAGACCAATACGCATATTCCCTACATGAAAAAGAAGACCGAACTAACAGTCCTTCGGGATGACATTGAATGGAGAACAAGATTCGATGGCAATATCTCCGGAGTAGAAATCGATGGACAAAAAATAAATGATGTCCACGATTTAGCTCAAAAAGTAACTAGCATGACTAAGACGATAAGGGTCTTAGCATACACAGCTACTACGTTAGCGGTTGTAGCAGTCGGAACTGTGCTCTTTCTTGCCAATTGGCTACACAGTCATGAAGCAAGTATTGAGCAGTTACTATTAACTAGTAATGACGAGTATAATCAAATGCGAGTAGATTCACTTGCATGGAATGCCCACAAAAGAGAGCGAGCATATATTCACCTCAAAGAGTTCTACGACCTACAGTGGAACGAAGCCTTGCAGGATTGGATTGTCAAACCTAATAAGCGTCCGCTAAGACCATCAATGGTTCCCTAGGACGACCTTTTCGGTTGTTTCTTCCTGTTAGCCTTCTTGCTAATACACCTCACGGGTCCAGAGAGCTTACCCTTGCGTTTACCTCGCACGTGGTGAGCCTCTTTGCCCTTGGGGCATTTTGCTTTTTTAGCATCCTTATTGCGTTTGGCTCTTCGTTTCTTCTGCTCTGCTGTACCATGATAAGCATCATATTCTGAACCCTTCGCACCCTTTTTATATTCTCTTTTCTTTCTCATTTCGCCCTTGTTGCTTCTATAATTGGTGTTGTTACTGTTGCTCCATCCTTTGTTGTTTTTCTCGCACTTAGCCTAAGCCACACAGCACCTGTGGGTTTAGGGGGACCCCCTCTCTCTATGTGCCACCCTCCATATCCGTCCACATATTCCTCTTTGTATGAAGGAACTTTTAAATGCAGTTGCTCGTCATGATGGACTTTGCCCTTATCGGAGAGCCGTATTCTAGGTAGAGGGAATTGCCATTCATTATGTGTATGCCCTGTAGCCACAATATGTGCGTCAGGTAAATAAACTGCCTGTCTGTTGGTTTGTATTACACCTTTTGTTACAGGAGCATCTCCCCCATATCCGTGATGATACCACATATTAGTGGTTACTACTTCACCCCATACGCACATTTGGAATTTTATCCATCCACTAAAGCCCCCTACCCTGATGTTTGTGCCATGCCTGTCATTTAACATGGTCACCAATCTTTCCGTCAGGTTTGTTTCATGTCTCTTAGATATAGCAGTCTCATGATTACCAGGTGCCATGACCGCAAATAGATCCGCATAAGGTCCATAGAAATCAGCGGCAGTTTTTACTAAAGCATCCAAGTAGTCGCCTTTCTTGTGTTCAGCCTTCAGGTCGCTCTTATTTGACCTTGGGTCGTACTTGCCCTGCATCGCACAAAACAAATCCCCTCCATCTATAATCACAGCGTTACGCTTTCGGGCTAATTCTAGATGTCTCTTCTCCATGACATTATCCGACTTAGGATTGTCATGATGTCGATCAAAGCTCAGTAAAACCCAAAAAGAATCTTTCTCTTGCGTACTCCTGAGTTGATGTTTGATGAAATGTACATTTCTACTCTTCTCTATTACTTGAGTAGTTCCGGGAGGTAGTTTTTTTACTGGCATATTAAAATGAAAGTGACCTTCTGATTAATTCATCATATGTCGCAGGTTGGAGTGTTGGTTTTGGTTTGAACTTTTTGGGCTTAGATGCATCTAGTATGTCCACATATTTGTCATGAGCATTCATGGAGTCTATCAATGACTGGGCAGCTTCTTTCTCGTATAAATTAAGAATACCATTCCACTCTTCGTCTGATAACTTATACCGAGATATGCCTGTCTTTAGGTTTCGTCGCTTAAACGCTTTAATGACTGCATCTTCTGGGTCATCGTCACCTCTGTCGATAGATGCCTCGATTGCTTCCTCATAGGCTTTATTAAATCCTTTGTAATCATCTGCTTCGGCTGCTCTTTCCATACGCCTGACTGCGGCACTGAATCTTGTTTTACCAATACCGCCACCAACCATCGGGCGACTTTCGATTCCTAGCGTATGAATTCCTGCGCGTAGCTTATGCCTGTTCCCGATCTGAGTGCTTATGCGTCTTTCTTCTGAATCATGACCAAGGAAGTTAGCAAATAAGTTGTATTGCTGAAGTGGGCCATTCATGCCCATTGAGTAGAGGAGGGGACGGGTAACATTTGCGTAATCCCATTGGAAGTCCATGTGAACCCAATTCCGTAACGCCTGTCCAATATTTGTAACCTGACTCGCAAGAAGTATACGAGAATCCAATGTAAACCCACGATTGTAACTATAGGTGTCCATGCCATTGTACATCGTGTTTGCAAAGTCTAGTGCCATACCACCTACATTTCCGCCTCTCGCTACTCGCTCTAACATAGCCTTCATGTTATTTGCAGGGTCACCCTCTAGGAATGGACCGATCAATGGAATCATTGCTTTCTTTGACAATGGACGCAAAGGAGATGCCTTTCCTAGCAATTCTTCATCATACCAATCTGACCAAAAGAATGTGTACGCAAGACCTAGAGGTATTTTCAGGGCAATGATATTGGCAAGCATGAGTAGTGCAGCTTGTGCATCAAATTTTCCAGTCTTCACATCACGAGGAGCCTCGTTCATGTTTTTAACCTTATTGAGTGCCCACTTCTGCAAGGGTGCAGCCCATCTCATGTATTTACTATTCAACATAGCAGGAGTAGTTGCAAAGCCACCCTCAAGTGCTACTTCATTCTGACCCACAAAGCCTGATACTATTACCTGTTCCTTAGTGAGAATTCTCTTATCACCCTTAGACCTCCTATTGAGATAGTCACGAGCAAGGTTAGATATTGTTCCGAGTCCATAAACTTCCAGGTCAAGGTTCAGCCTATCGTATGCGATTTTATCACTGAGTTTCTTGCCAAGCTCTTCACTCGTAACTTGATAATCTTCCGGAAGCAATGCACCTCCATTCTCTGCCTGTATAGCATTTACCTGCTCGATGTATGTGGCAACCTCATGGACAAGATTGGAAACCATTCTTGCGTTAGCAACCGCAATGCTATGATTGGCTAATGCACCAAAGTAGGAGAATGGCTTGAGGAAAAGTGTTCTGCCACTGAATGGTGCATATTTTCTTCTTCCCTCTTCATTCTTAACCTGTGACCCCCTGCGTGGATCATAATCCATAGCTGCTTTTAGGGGTCTTAAAATATCATATCTAAAGTCTTTACCGAACAGAACGCTTCGTTTGACCGCACCACTTCCAACATTCAGCGTAGCTCTTTTAAATCCCAAATCATTCTCATAGGTATTGAAAAACAGAGGCATCAGAATATCCGACTCATAACCCTTAGTTCCAATATCGACGCCAAAGTTTGCCATTATACCACCAAGTATCTCACTTGCCGCAGTCCAACTACCAAACAACTGTGCCGCCATTGATGCCTTACCCATACCTCCATATTTGGAATCAAAGTCCCAAATCGACATTAAGTTGGTTACACCACTCTTCGGTTGATTAAGTACAAAATACGCATTTAGTCCAAGTAGCTCGTAGAACATCTTCTCATCTTGGAAAGGACCAAGGTCACCATTGAGGTATGCATTAAGATGCTTCGTTGCACCCTCCCCTACCTCGGAGCCAAAGACACTTTTCATAATGCTCTCTGTGTTCTTTAGGTTCTCAAATTTTTCCTTACCTGTCTTACCTGGAACATTCTCAAACTCAGGATCTGTTTCCAGTACCTCATATGCCTTAGTTCTTTGTTGCCTTGTAAACTTTTGCTTACCCGTTGGATTAGGTATGGCACCTACATAGGAGGCGAGTGACCGAAGCTTCTGCATCTTGACAGTCATCTCTCCGTTCTTACCCGCAAGCTGTTCAAGTGTATTTTTTAACTTCTCTCCATTCCTGCCGAAGTAAACATTCTCTAGTGTTTTTGCTAGTAAAGCAGGAGATGTAACCTCGTCGTAAGTAGTGTAACGAAGGAATTCTGCTGGTATAATCGCATCCTGTGAACGACTGTCCATCAGGTGTCCTGCCATAGCTATACTAGAGTCCACCCCTTGTTTACCCATATTGCTTACGGATTTTTTCAGACGATTAAATCTACCTTTGTAGGTCTTGAGAATATTGTATTTAAATTGTACGAAATCTGACCTGTCCTTTTTTCCTGTTCCTAAATTATCATAAAGAACTTCCACCCATGTATTAAAAGCATCAGCACCTGATTTCCCTGCAGTTGCCTCCCATGCCTTCATTAGCTCACTGCGTGGAACTTTTAAGCCCTTCTTGGGTTGGTCAAATAATTCTCTTGGTGATGTATTCCTAATGTATGGAAGCATAAACCTCTCCCATATGTAATCGTTGACTAGAGTATTGGTTGCATCTTCTACTTGCTGGGCTTTAGTTGCCTGATCAACCTCCTTGGACTTCATCACTTCCCCAAGGAAGTTCCATGAGAAATCTTTCACTCCGTCAGAAACCTCGGTTGCCCATCCATACTTTGGCATTTCTGTGACAATAGTCTGAATGTAATCGGATCTAAGTAAGCGTGGTACAGTGAGGTAACCACGGGTTATGGCATCTCTGAAGAGATATGTACCATATGCCTCCCTACCCTTACCTTTGACTTCCTTTTTAGTTTCATACGGACGCCCCATAGGGTCACGCAATGTAACCTTTTCATCAGCAACCTTGAGTCCAAGTTGCTCTGCTATTTCTCTATGGAAGTCAGCACTTCTCTCGTACTCACTCCACAATGCATCCAGTGCTTCTCTTGCATCTACAGTTAACTGCTCACTTGGCACTAACGCACTAGCATACTTCCATGCTTCCTCTAGGAATGTTTCCTTATCTCCTGACAATTGTGGTTGGTCTTCATTCCATTTGATTGTCTTACCAATGACATCATCCATGAATAAGTGCCCTTCGGAATACCCGAATGCATTACGAGCATCATCAAATGCTTCGTTCCATGTTCTTGCCATTGCTTTTATTTGAGGAGTGTATCTTCTATATCCGTTCTCAAATTGAAGAATCATCTGTGCAATTTGCCTTCCGAGTGGTCCGGCAGTCTGAAATCTTTCACGAGCCGACTTCAGGGAGTGCAGTCTAAACATTCCACCTGTTTCATACTGAGCATTCCATATAGGCATAATCTCAGCATTCATTACCATTTGCTTCACATACCTGTAGTCATTATCCTCATTACCTTCTTGGTCTCTTAGGTATTGCTTATTAAGGCTTATTGCGGTCTTGAGTTCCTCAAAGTTTTCGAACTGCATCAGATTGCTCATCTGTACAGTAATCTCAGACATGACATATTCGCCATCGACCTTAGTCATTACAGGGAACTTGTCTCCGTCATTAAGTTGCTTTGCAGGGTTATGACCAAGAAGCATCAGTAATCTTTTAGATTCTACATCGAATTCATTAAACAATTCCTGGTAGACCAATTGTTTCTTGATGGCATTCTCCTTCTCATCCTGTGCCTTGAGTAACTCTATTCTGTCTTTTACAAATATCTTTTGAATATCCTTCTCAAACTGATTTCCTGTTGGGAAGTAGGAACTAGAATTTTCGGAATCAAGTACCTTGAGTTCGTTCATGTTGGCACGTGCAAGGGTTTGTAACTTGGCGTTAAGGTCACGCCTAGCCTTCATGTCTGTACTCTGGCTAATCTTAGCTAAGTAGATCAAGTCCTTCCTGTCTGCCATGACTGCAGATAGTATTACCGCCCTACCCTCATTGTTGAAACTTGGTCTAATGATTTTGTATATGGCTTCTGCATTGAGTGCCTGAATATTATCAATCTTACTGACCTCTAATATTAGGTCAGCAATCTTATTAGATGCAATGCCACCACCACTTGAGCTAGACATGACTCGATCAAGTGAATCATGAAAGTCTTCATCTGTTTTCCCTTTGCCTGTGATATTCCTATAGGCATTAAGAATGATATCCGTCTCTTCTTCTCCTGTTTCCTCGATAATAGCCTGTGCGGTCGTGGATGCATATGCATCTATTCTGCTTCTTATTTCATCTCCATACTTGGATCTATCGAACAAATGAGATTCATCGAGTATCGTACGCTCTTCAAACTTAGCTATTCTTGACTCAATGCTACCTGGTCTTGTTGGATCAAGGTCAGAATCAATGTCAGCAGTTTGTTTAAGAATATGTTTTATCTGATTCTCGATACGCTTTATGGCTTCAACCCTAGCTTGGTCTCTTGTGTTTTCTGAATTCTTATGAAGCTCAATAGTCTGATACTCCATCTCCTCACCATACTGCTTGATAAGCTCGTTAAGTTTCTTTGTAGGAGTCTTCCCTTTCAGGAATACATTCCATATTTCATCAACTGATAGATCAGGATTACCTAAGATTTGCCTGATTGTTTGAGCTGCATATGCAACAGGTATGCTTGATTCATTTACAGAAGCTGCGGTTGCTTTGGCTAATGCCTTGGAGTTTTCTTCCGGCATTACATTTCCTTGAAGACCCTGCGCAGGAGAAACTGTCGGGTCAGACATGAAGTCCCCGATCTGATTTGGTGGAATCTTGAGTCCTCTATTTATAGCTAACCACTGAAATTTACCACGCTTACCATTTGGTGTTATAGCAAAAAGGTTTTCAATACTATCTATCTCCTTCCTGATTCGATGCTTCGGTATACCGAGTCTTTTGAATGCTCGATCAACTAGGTCAGAATAGTCCTTGAGGTTATTAGAGCCCCACGGGAAGTAGTAAGCGAGATATTTTACTAAAGTTTGATTAGCTGTAATTGTAGACTCTTTATATGCTACATCAGGAATATCCTCCACTACCTCTTCACCTGCTTCCTTTTCCTTGAGATACTCGTCATACCTCATGAACATGACTCCTGCATCCCTGTACATGTTGGCTTTGTGCTTAGGAAGAATCTGACCCTTTTGTAAGTCAGGCGTGGCATTTTCAATAACGATATAGTTAAGGGAGTTATCTACCTTTCCTTGAAAATTCAGATCCATCTGATCTGACATTTCGGCTACATCATCTACATTATATGCTTCTAATTCACTAACAGGAATCAATTCAGTTTCAGTTCCCTCCCTGAATATGTGATACTCTACTTTCTTTGGTGGGTTTTTAATTGCATCATAGATATAACCCATTGCCTCCACTTCATTAAAGAGGCCACCCTTGAAGCCTTTATCTTGCCTTCTTTTTAATGTGGACTCAAATAACCCAAGATTAAATCTATCATCTAGCCTTTTAGCTGTTTCCTTTAATTGTTTCTTTAATTGTGCGGTACGCTGAGGGTTAACCAAAACATCCTTAGGTAAATAAAATAAATTATTACCACTACCTTGACTAGTAAAGTTTGATGAACGGACGGGCGGTGTTCCAAAGACTTCGGAGTCAGATAAGCTTTCCAATTGCATTGCTTCATTTGCAAGCTCCATAAATAAATCTCCTGCACCTTCCGGTATATTGATTGAGGAGTCTCCAGACTGAATAAGCTTCTTAACCAAAGGCTTTCCGTTTTCATCTAGCTTCAGGACGCCAACTCTGCTTGGCATAGCCTTAAGCCTGACTAGCCCTTCTCTTATTTCACGAGCCGTGAGAATTTCATCTTGAGCCAGTCCTGTAATCTTGAATTGGTCATCACCAACTTTCTCTATTGAAATATGTGTGCGCGTCTTAGCACGGATTAAACGAGCATCCGTGTGACCTAGCTGAGACTGTATTACTTCTCCTGTTCGGTCTGCAGATTCTTGAGTGCTTCCCTTATCTCCTCGACTTCCTGCTTCGGAAAGTTCCCCTGTTCGTGCATCTGAAGCATCCCCTTCAGAGTCCCTATCTTGGAATCCTTCGACTGTGTCGCCTGTGAAAGACTCTGCAATATTTTTTGTACTGAGCTTGTCATATTCGTTAATTAAATTTTTATAAGTTTCAAAGTGTCTTGTAAATACCGATCTAAATAAACCCTCATAATACCCATAGCGTTCTGTTTGGTACATACTGGCATACACTCTTGCTAGTTCTGAAGTAAACGGTGCTCCTTCATTCTTTTGAGTAGTGTGAGCAATCTCATGGAGTGCTATGTGTAACATCAACCCGGCAGCTTCTTCTTTGTTTGATGGATTAAAAGATAATGGATTTATAAATACTGCTTTGAATGGGTCATTAACATGAACACCCCCATACCCTTTATCAATTGATACGCCTGCAAAATATTTCTTTGACGGAGGTGATTTCAAGACTTCGTATCGATAACCAAATCTGTCTCCTGCAAATCTTACAAGGTTATGAACCACCGACCCTATATCTGAAAAGAATTCTATTGCACCTTTTATCTTAGTGTAATCAGTAGTTGTATTGTTATGGTACTGAGGTTGCTTAGGATCAAAATTCCCAATATCCATTTTAGGCTGTTCCTGTATTTCCTCATCTGCCTTGAATGATGACTTGAAATCTTCTTTAGAGAACAACTGTTTGTCGTCTTTATCCGAAATACCATCTTTTGTAATTTTTATGTCCTGCCCTAGCCAGTTCTCCAATTCATTTGAATCTGCATCTTCTTTCCTGTCCTCGTTACCCTCCCTAAGGTCGGCTATTTCTCCAAATATTTTATTTCTCTCTTCCTCTGTAAGAACTGCCTCGGGGTCTATCTTGGGCAGACCAATAATACCATCAAATCTTTGTTTGGCTGCTTTGTCTGCTTCTCCACTTGCGAACTTTGCTAAGTAAAACCTGAGGCTCTTTATATCCTCCTTTACGGTAGGCTTGAATCCTTCACGCTGATTATTAAAAGGATATTGTTCCGCATTTGTAGCTACACCAGGCCTAATATTAACAATAATATCATAAGGGATATTTTCACCCCATGTATCATTTGGGTCTATTGTAAAATCTTCATTAAACTGATAAACACCTGAGGATAAAATTTCATGCTTAGGATATCCTCTGTCTGGTTTATTTTCAGATATGTAAACCTCAGCAGTACCCCAATCGAAAGTAACATTAGTAAACAATGGTGGAAGATTTGCGTTATTTCCAATCTCTACAACTTCAGGTTCAACGACATCATCAGAATAGTTTCTTAATTTTAATGTTACATCCACATTACCAATCAGCGGTTTACCTAATGCCTCAATATCTCCAGCATCCCAGAAGAAACTAATTCTTTTTGTCTCGCCTGTTGCAGTAGTGTATTCGCTTGGTATCTTAACTTCTACAGTAGTACCATTCGGTTCACTTGTTCTGCTTGTAGTTATTTCAAAATTGTCATTATACAATTGGTCTGCAGTAGCATTAAGCTCTGTCATCTTTCCATCTCTTACTGTCGTGACTTTTACATAATCACTACCTAGCAGGAACTGAACCTTTGCTAAACCAAAACCGCCCGATCTTTCTCCTACATCAAGACCTTCTTTATTTGTGCCCCCAATATTAAGAAAAGCATTTTTAACAATATCAGGGGTCATCCCCATACCGTCATCTGTTATCTTGATTACTCTAGCTTCTCTATCAACATCTATGTCTATTTTCCCTGAGTCCTTATTGTCCGTCAGGTTAATTCTTGTCTTAACCGCATCGAAAGAGTTTTGAAGTAATTCTTTTACCGCAACCTGTGCAATGGGTTTTTCGTACATAGTCGGACCGAGCAATGCCATCAGTTGCTTCTTATCTACTCCTATTTGCCCTGCCTCTGTTACCTTTTCTGTATCCGGCAATATATTATTGCTAGAGTCTTCCATGGCGGCCAACTCATCTACAGGTATGGCGTATGCATTATCCTGAGGCTCTAACAGTCTGTGTCTTGCATCAAGTTGTCTGTTTAAATCGAGTAGTGCCTTGAGAGCCGTGCCATCAGTTTCTATGCCTATTGCTTTTAGAAGCTTTAGGTATGCACCATAAAGTGCATCCAATAGATTGTTTATGAATCCCTTACCATTCTTGTCTATTCTATTTTGTAGGTCTTCGGATACCTCAATACCGCTTAGGAATTCTGCGAAGTCTCTACGATTCCATGCACGATTTAATATCTCCCTCCGAGAATTCTTATTGGATTTAATAAACAAAGATGAGAACTTGGTTCCTGTAGATGCATCTCTTGCTTGATCTATGACCTCATCTATTAGGTCAATAGTTTCCTGCAATTCACTGACCTCATCCCTTGATATCTTAGCTTCATGAGCATGAAGTGCCTCCTCCATTGTTCCGTGCCATAACTCGTGCATGGCAATGAGCATTAGTATGTCCCTCTCTTTGCTACCCGTAAGGGGGAAGGGTTCACCAATACTATCGTTATCACCCAAGTAATAGTCAGGATTGATAAATACTGTTGGACGCTCAGGATCAGGAAGAAACTGCCCACGGGTGTGATAACCAGGTTCTGCATCTAATGGAGTTGTATTGTCAAAGCGAATAGATGGTAGCCCCTGGCTATTTCTTGCATCGAGCATTTGAGTAAGAACTTTAACCATCTCTCCACCAAAATTCTTACCTTCTACAGTTCCTTCTTTATTTAAAATATCATTGATTGACTGCAGGGCTACAGCACTGAAGTTGGAGCCGGGTAAATCACTAGGAAATACCTCCTCCATAGCAGCATCATTTATGGTTCTTTGTTCATTACTAACTGCAGCAAATTGTACGAGATTACTCTTCTGTGCCCTTGCTACATTATCTGCGTGCTTGATTGTCTGCTCATTAACATCCTCCATTATTGGTAGGGACTGCCCACCAACTGGATCCTGCATATTTTCTACAGGTGGTTTATTGGGTGCAGAAGTTACATTCTCGATTGCTCCTGTCTCAAGTTGCTCTTTCGCAAAACCACTGTGTGGAAGAATTAAAGGAGTGGTGGCGAATCCAAGATGCTCATGCATGAGCATGGTGTAGTGTCCTGTATTCTCTTTTAAAACCTGTCCCTTAACAGATTTTAGAAACTCAAAGAATATATCTAAGGTCTGCTCTGTTACATCATTTCCTTCCCTATCAAATGCCTTGTCCTTTAGCTCTTGAATATCAGGAGTCATTGCATCCTCCATAGCACCAAAAGCTAATGCGCCATTCTGATTAAATGCATCCGCAATAGCTAGAAATGCATCCTCGATTTCAAGCAAAGACTCAGATGGTAATCTTACCGACTTCAGGATACTAGAGTATGCAGTGGATAATAATTCTTTCTGTTGATCAGAAAGCTCAAGCTCGGAATTGACATTCTTTACTGCAGTCTCGAATAAATTACGGACGGGGATTTGTAGCTTCTTATACTCTGCTATCTCCGCATCAAACGCTTGGTCTGAAGAAAGACTTACAGATGGAGATGACTTGGCTATTTCCTCATCTATCTGCTGAGGAGTAAAGTTTTGGCCCAAGTATTTAACAGCTGCAGCAGAAACACCAATTGCAGTTGCATCAGGAGAGTTTGGATTGGCTAACGCATCCGTGTTTGCAACCATATCATGCACCGTAGTCAATGTGCCTCTTGCTTCAGGTGCTACTCGTGGTAAATCCTTTATTGCCTCAATCTGAATACCTAACTGCTGTACGACCTTCTCAGTAGTTGCTTCGACATCTATCTGTTGACCTGCATTATATATAATCCTCAGTTGATCATTTGTGAAGTTAGGAAAGAAAGCCATCCTGCCTATCTCGATAGGCTCTTTACCATTAAAGTCTAACTGCTCGATGATCGTGTCTATTTCAGTAGCTTCTAATCCCTGACTAATGCTTTCCCCACCACCGATGTTTACCAACTTTTCATTACCACTTTCATCTTCACCCAAGCTTGTTTCCTGACTACCCGATGTTTCGTTTTCTGCCCGTCTCTTCTTTTGCTTGTAAAGAGATTCTACGAATGCTCCTGCAATAGCCTTTTTGTTTCTTTCAGATATTAGAGGTTTGCCAGCTTTTTCCTCTGTATTGTAGAACTCACTCAAAGTACGAGTATCGATCTGCGGATTTTTACTACCGTCCTCAACACCTTCCCCGAATTGCAAAAATTTTATATGCCCTGCCATGACCTCAACATCATCATTGAGGTCTGCCAAAGTCTTCTCACCTTTTATAACGGCATCAATTTTATCAAGCGTAGGTTGAACTGCCTCCCCTAGTTGCTCGACTATCTGATCTGTTTTTATGTAATGCCAAGCTCTCCTCTTTCCTTTCGCAGGAACATACACACCAATTGACTCATCTACTAATAGCTCTTTAGTTGCTTCATCTGTATAGTAGGTAATACCTTCACCTACATATGCTAGATCAAAGTACAGGGCGAACTCGTCAGTAAACTCTCCAGTTTCTTCGTACTGCTCTTGTAACTGATTTGCTCTCGGATGATTGCTTGGGTCTCTTTTCTTTTCCTGAAACTCGATTACCGGAATACTATCTATCCAATTTCTGTATTCCTGCTCAGATTGGAGATTGAGTCTTAATGTTCCTGGTCGGGAAGAAAACAGAACTACTTCCAGTGGTTGGAATTCACTAGGCAGTTTGTTGTAATCTAAAGCATATGCACTAGGCAAAGCACTTATTTTATCAGTTCTAGGTCTATTAAATTTATAAATGGATAAACTTCCCTTGGACTTCTTGACTGACCTTACGAAAACTTGCCCTGATGGTTTATGAAGAATAGCAATTACAGCATTACTTTGATTACCGCTTGGCTTTTGATTTTTACCAGGTAGATCAGGTCTTGCTTTCTGATTCTTCTTAGTTGCCTTGTACTCAGTAAGGTTCTGTATTTCCTCATTTTTTTGCACACCCTCTATTTTATTGATGTCTCTTACTTGAAGGTGTGTCTGCTCAGGATCAAGTAGATCAGTGGTTTCCCCTTGGAATACCCACTTACCATTATCTTCATCACCCTTAATTGGTATTGGCTCCGTCCTGATTTCCTGCGGTGAATCTTTGTTTAATGCATAGTTAAATGCAACCCCATCAAAATTAACATTTATTATATACTCATCCTCAAACCTAACCGAGGTTACATCATATATGCCGTATGAACCACGCTGTATGAGTTCACCAAATGTACTAGGTCGGGATGCATCTTCTCCAGACAAGTTCCCCTTGCGGAATCTCCACCCTTCCTCCTCGACTATAATAACAGACTTCTTAGAGCCGAACTGAACTACATATGTTCCATTTTTAAGTTCCGGCAGAGCAGACATATCCTTGCCCTGCATCTTGACTTCTTCTTTTTGGAAAGCAGGTACATCCTTCGGATCCGCAGTCGTTGGTGTGGATGCCACTTTTATTGGATTAGTGAAGTCTCTTGGGTCTGCCCTATATGTACCACCCTGTCCATCAGATATAATTACTACACCATTCTCATTGTCTACTGACTCTACTGTAAATTCTGCACCAAGACTACGCTCAGGAATATACTGTGCTGCATTGTTTGCTCGGGCTTGGGTTATTCTTATTTTACTACCCGTTTCGTAATTTGATTTCCCAAGGTTTACAATTCTTGCATTTCTATCGGCTTCCTGCTTACTAGCCTCTACCTTTTCCTTTTCTGCCTCTTTCTTTTCTTCGGTCTGTTGTTTTGCTTTTTCTGCTTCCGCTTTAGTTTGCTCGGCTTTTTTATCACCCTCTGTTGGTCTACCCGTGGGATGTTTAATTTTATGTGCCCTGCGGAATGCTTCAATCATTGCACCCTTGCTTGGCTGTGACTCAAATTTTGTATCGTATGTATTTTTCCACCAAGAATTATATAGGGTTGTATCAATCTCACCCTTCAACCCATCGGTTATCTCGCCATCTATAAGCCTATTTGTGGTTATATCCTTGTCGTATACTCCACCCTTATCGAGTAAGGTGTACGCCAATTCATCACCTTTGGTAAGATTATCTACTCCTTCAACAGGAGTGTCCCTAAATTTTGCTTTTAAGTTTTCTTTTGGCTCTTCTTCTTTGTCTTCTGCCTCATCCTCGGAAGACTCCTGTGCAACATCTGCCTCAGCTTTTAGTTCGTCAATTACCGAAGGTGTCTCGGTAGTTTCTGGAGCTTGCTGATTAACAAGGTCAACATTCTCAATAGCCTGCCTACGCTCTGCCCTTGTGACTACATTGCTCTTAAGGTCAGAGTTTAAAGTAATAAGTGGCATTGCCAGTTTTACATTCTTAACTTTTCCTTCTTGATCAGTATAACTAACCAACCCTCTACCGTCCCCTATAGGGCGAATAAAGGTTGCCTCCTGCCCATTTGGTAGAATAACAGAATCCCCTTCAGCTAATGTCTTTCTTTCAAATTGTGCCCTAGCTTTATCCTCAATCTCTTGTTTTAAATCTGAGCGTACTAATTCATTTCTTTGTCTAGCTGCGGCAATAGCATCATCGAATTCCTGCTTCTGCTTTATCCGCTTAGGTAACTGTACAGTATTATCAAGTGCCGTAATTCCGAGACCTGCAATTCCACCACCAACCATTCCCAATGCTCCTGCATCAATAAGTTGCCACATTTCTTGATCAGTGAAGTCGAAGCTGACTGAGTCACCTAAGTCCTCAACAAAACCTACAAAACCTTCCTCTCCTACCTGCCTCGCCTTAGCGAACTTTTCGGCAGTCATGTTGAGAAACTCTTGTGCCGCCTCGGTAGTTCCCTCAACCGCCGCTCCCATGGTCATAGCCTTTATAAGAGACTTCCTTACCATGTTGTCAGCACGAGCAACATCTGCAGTGCTAATAATACTCTTCTTAGGATAAAACTTCTTAATCAACGCACCACCAACTTTGGATGGCATGAGTGCATCTAGTCCACCAATAGCAGCACCGAAAAGTAATGAATATCCTACTGCGTCATCGACATCAATATGCTCCTGATGAGACTTGGGTAATCTTGTATACGGAATGAGCGTATTATATACCTCACCAACACCCAGTGTACCACTCGCCATAGTCGCACCTGCCACATTGCCCCAAGCAGCCATATATGCGTTTGCTACCTGTTGCCCTTCTCTGCCTAGTGCGGCATATGCTTTCCCTCTGTCATTTAACAGAGCCGTGCGATAAGGTGATAAGTTACTAGATTTTCCTGCAAGGGTAGACTTCTGTAGTCTTGTGATTTCTTTATTTAAAGCCTTCCCTACTACTTTTTTCTGTAATACTTCTGGGGAAACCTTCAATGCTTTTTGGAAAACCTTTTGTCCTGCTCCCCCGCCAAATATAACCATTCCCATAGTGGGTATGACTTCACCCACTGCATTTAGTCCAAAATCTACAGTGTTTTGCAATTGACTCCAAAAACCTTGGTCCGTAAATGGTTGCACAAGAGTACCATCTCTCAGTGATTTTACAGGGCCACCCGATTGCCCTGCCTTTCTCATAAGAGATTCGGCTATTGAATCAGAACCAGGAGTGCTTATTCCCGTGTAGTCACCAATAGCTCCAACTGTTCCTGCAGCCATACCGCCTGCCATGTAAGTACCTTTTTCAAATCCCCGTAGAGGAACAAGTGGTGCATAAAATCCACCAAATCTATCTCTATCTGCCTGTATCTCTGCCTGTTTGTACTCTTCCTTTATGGCAGGAAAATCACTTAAGTTACCACCGCTTGATACAATTGTTTTTGCAAGATCAAGGCGAATTGCCAGGTCATTCAAATTGGAAGTATCAACTCCCTGACTATCTAGATATCCCTTGTGGGCTTTTAAAAGAATTCTTTTCTGATTCCTATACCTAGAATCTTTTTCTTCTTTCGTCTCTGCAAATAAGGCTTGCTCTGCCTCCTTTGTCATTTCTGACATACGAGGCTGTTCAGGGGGGATTGAAAAAAGTTTTCTATCGCCAGTTGCGTAGTCGAAGTCGGCTAAGTTTCTTTCGTCCATTACTTATTAGTTCCGCTTAAAGGTCCATTGAATTCATTAAAACATTTGGATCAGGCACCGAACCACCTCCTTCTCCAGTTGTTTCTATAGCTTTTTTTAGAAGTTCTAAGTATTCGTCTGTTCCTACTGTTTTCTGTTGTAGAATCGCAGGCACATCCATTTGCCCTGTAAAGGATGGCATAATTCCTTTCATCTCTGCCTTGGTTAGCTCTCTGTATCCGGCATTGTATCCTCCTCCAACGGGAGTATAAGAAACCCCACCCCTCTTTAGGATGGCTGGATCAAGTGACTGTGCTCCCCCATAAGCCTGTGTAACAGATTCGTCCTGCCCGGTGGCTGGGTCATGGTAAGGTTTTTCAACATCAATACTAAGACCATAATTATTAACTGAAGCACCCTCGCCTACAGTTATAAAAACCCCACCATTTGTTTTAGTAAATATAGTACCTGGTCCCATTCTCTTGATTTGATCATCAAACTCTATGGGTTCGGGCATGACACGCCCACGCATAGCAGGATACTGTTGAAGTAGATTTTGCAACTCTGCTTTACCCTCCGATACATTATTCAGTAATGCACCAAAGCGTTCGTCTGCTCCCATCATTGCGGCTATCTTCTGCTCAGTATCCTCGTCTTTCATCATCAACTCTTGCTGATATGTTGCCATTCTCTGAGCTATCATATTATCACTAACAGTACCGCCAGCATCCTGCGTAAGTAAGTCTGCATACTGGGTGTCAATAGGTGCATCATCATCATCTGGCTCAATACCTAATGTGGTTTGTGCGTGGTTTACATACCACTCTTTGAAACCCTGAGTAGGCATGTTGTCCTGATCCACAACAGGAAAAAGCTGATTGATTGCATTGCCTCGTGCCATTGGTTGAGCCTCTCTGAGTAAATTCTGATTTTGTGCAATATTAACTTTTATATTCTGTGCTACCTGATACATAGGTTGCGCAGAAAGCTTGCCCATCATGTATTTAACTTCCTCGGGCTTATAGTTCTGTGCATTAACAAAAGCATCCTCACTCGGATATAGCCCCCTAAGAAAGGAATCAGTTCTGTACATCTTCCTTCTTTTGTCTGCTGATATCTTAGTTGCTATCTCTTGATTGTAGTAGTTTGTAAGAAACTGTGGATTCTTGGACGCCATTTCTGCGACATGATCATCAGCACCCAACTCCATTAAGGATTTTTTTAAAGCAGGTGCCATTCTTTCGAATTGCAGTCTCTCCTTTTCCTTCTCTTTTTGCACGTCCTGTAACCCACTTATGCGTAACCCTTGTTCAGTTATATCTTGGGTCGCCTTAGATAAATACAAGGCATTCTTAGTATCCGCTAGTTCCCTATCCTTAATGGTTTGGTCTCTTTCTTCACGCTCCTTGAGCATACCCATGGTATTCTTGACCCACCTTGGGTCTTTTCTTTTTTCCCCATCAGGGTCAAGAGACTCTAAAATACCCGATGCCTTTTCCTCGCCATAAAGTTCTGACATCTGCAGAACTGCACTGTCAGCGTCTGACTTCCTTCTTTCTTTTACTACCTCACGCTTTTTGTCCTGTGCTTTTACTTTTGCAATAGTACCAAATGCTTGTGCTAATCCACCAACTAGGCCACCCGGATCCGCTTGTGCCGCAGCACCATAGAGTGCAAGGTTTGGATCATCAATGTCAGGATCATTTGCCATGCCCGACAAGTCATTAGCAAGTGCTGTTCTTTGCCTCGCGCTTCTACTTTTCCGTAAAGCCTCTTTTTCTTCCTCCCTCGAAAGGGCGTATTGTAGATTACGGTGTGCCTCTGCTCCAATTACTTTTGCCATGATATTATGCTCGTGGAGCTATGTTGTTTGTGGTCGGGATATTTGAAGGAGCACCCGCACCTCCACCACCAAAGCCTCCTGCATTGCTGATTGCATTAGCCAAAAGATAACCACTGACTCCTGATTGAATTCCTGAATTTATATCAGCAAATGTATTTCCTCTAGGTGCAGCTTGGTATGATGGAACATTCACTTGAGGAGTGTTACCCTGCCCTATCTGCATTCCTGCTTTTTGTATTGATGCATTTGTGGCATCTTTATCTGCATAAACTGTATTCAGTCCTGCTGTAGCATTTTGTGAAATTGTGTTCAGTCCTGCTGTAATTTGTGAGCCGTTTTTCCTGTTTGCTAAGTTTTGCTCATACAGTGCAAATCTAGACAAGGCATCCTGCTCACCAACTGTCGCTCTTTTTTCTGCCGCTGTAGTATTGATGTTCTCTGCATCAGAAGCATTATCTAAATATATCTGGTTTAAATCTTTAGAATTATCGAGATAAGCAGTACCAAAATCCCCTGCATTTGCTAAGTAAACATCCGCAGCATCCTGTGCATTTAGGACTCTATTATTAGCGGCATTAACACCTGCATCAGAATATGCATTCATAAGTGCAGCCAATGTAGCAGCTTGGGCATTTCCAGAATTACCAACTACACCTGTCTTTCCTGTAAAGTTTGCTTGAGCTGCATTCCTTTGCCCTTCCCCAAGTATAGCCTGAGCCTGTGCTTGTGATGCGGAAAGCCTCTCTTGCTGTATTTGATCAAGACCTAGAAGTCTAGCATCTGTATTCATACTAGCACCTAGAAGTCTTGAGTCACCCACTTCTTCTGCTCCTGTAAACCTAGCATTTGATGTATTCACTAATCCTTGAAATCTAGTGTTTTGCACATCATTCACTCCTTGTTGCCTAGTATTTAAAATCGTATCTAAATATCTACCGCCCTCTGCGAGTTCTGTACCGTCATAGACATTATTAATAGTATTTAAGTACCCTTGCTCTGATGGTGCTAATCCCTGTTGTGCTGCCCTTATCCTATCATACTCGGCAAGACCATCATACCTATCGCCTAATGCACTATAGGTTTCCCGATAATCGTCTGCCATGTCTGTTTCCAACTGAGATAAATATAATGGTAAAACAGCAGAGTTTTTTGCCGACCCATCCTCATTGAACATACTTAAGTTAGGATCGTAATCTTCATTTGCTGACCCATCATCCTTAAATGGTTTTGCAGTAAGCTCAGAATATGTTGCTCCCATAGCGGCACCACGAGACTGATAGTATCTCTCCATCTCCATCTCATTAGCCATCTCTGCCATGGCGGCATTAGCATCGTTCTGTTCCCTGCCCATTGCCCTAGCGTTCTTACTTGCTTTTCTCGATGAGGCATACCCTAATACGGCGGCTCCCCCAATTGCTACTGCTATAAAACTCATACCACTTCCTCCATTAGTAGTTTCATGTCGTGTTCATTTATCTCAGGATCATCAAAGTCTTTAGCTATAACCTCATCCTCTACCTTATCTATATCTGTCTCTTTTGTTGCGTGGACTGTTACAAATACACATGGGGTGTGTGTCCATATAACTCTCTTAGTACCAGGTAAGGTTATGTCGTAGTGTGGAGCCTCCAAGGTAACCTTTCCGTGCTCCGATAGAATTGAGAGTTTTCCGCTAAGTAAAAAGAATGGATGCTTCTTCTTGTGAATCTTGGTTACACATAACTCACGAGCCGGAAACTGAATCTCTCTAATGTAAAGCCCGTCCGCAAAAGTATGCTTCAAAGGATTGCAAGCATTCATAACTTCTCCAGTCATAACTCCATCTACTTCCTCAAGCTGTCGATGAAATTCTGATATAGAATTACGAAATTCTTTTCTTTTAGCTAGGGAGTTCAATTTCATTTGTTACTTTAAAACCTGCACTAATTCGGTTGCAGAAACTTCCCACGCAATGCCACAAAGTATTTTGCTCAGAGCAGCTGAAGCGATTAATATTTATGCCTTTCTTTTCCCACTTTGTTACTATCTCATCTTTCTCTGCATCGTAGTATCTAAAGAAAGACTTATTGTCTTCGTCTGCATAAACAATGTAGGTTCTATCCCCCTCATTGTTGTTATTCGTATGCCAACCACAATATGTGTTTTTTGGGTACACAAAGAATCCAGTATACTTAGAATTTAATGGCCTGTATTCCCTGAGTCCTTCTGGTCTCGAAATGTAACTCCTCGTGTCGTATCCTTCAATCAATCGGGCATGAAACAAGTCTCCCTTGTCATCAATAATACTCTTCAGCTTTTCCTTAGATAAAGCATTCTCTACCTCATCTTTTGTAAACTCAGAGGGAGTCATTTCGGCTATAATATCCTGAGCCACTCCCTCGAACTTCGAGAGATATTCTTTCGGTGTGATATAAATTTTTTCGCTCATCTTAATCTGCTGAGTAGTCGCCGTTTCCATAAGTAAGCACCAAGGCAAAGTCTACGCTACTGGCTAAGTTATTGGTGTCCCTGATGTTTTGAAAAACCTCTCCTATAGTCGCAAAGCCTTGAAAGCGTTTAAGGCTTCCTGCTTGCCTATTATAACTATTCCCAATACCGGACCATTCAAAAACAGGCTGAGAGGGCATAAAATAAGCAACTCCGTTATTTCCTACAGCAATCGCAGACTTTCTAATTAAACCCCCGTTATTGTCATCTTCGTCAGAAAAGTTTGTCCTATATCCCGAATCAATACATACCTGCGTTAGTTTGCCACTGGACACTGTAGGGCTCCAAACCACGTTGAAGCCACCAATTGTGGATAGTGCATTATAGCCAAAGTTATAAGTTGGCATAAGGGTGTTTAGTGCATTAGTAACTTGGGATGTTGATGTAAATCCACTTCCCTCTATCCATACATAAGCTCCCCCCCCACGGGTCATGTCATTACCTGAACGGATAGTGCTATTTCCGTAGTCTATATACCACTCCTGATTATGACTACTCCAAGATTGTCCACAAGAATGTGGGCTCGTCAAAAGAGTTGGCGTTGGCGCAGGTGGAGGGCCGGTGTCTACTTGAATCGTAGTGGTATCTGTGGCAAGTACCACATGGCTAGCATTCATTCCCTTAACAGTTATTGTGTGGGTTGTGGTCATGACCTTGTGTATCCTACTAACACTGGGATAATTCCAGCTACGAAATAATATTCAGTTTCTTCATCTCCACCGAATGAAGTGCCCAGTATTGGATATTCTAAATCCAAATTATAATACGCCATTGCGCTAAAGTTATTTGTACCCCATCCAGATCCTGATGATGTTGCGTTTCTTAACCATGTCGTGTTTCCAGTAGGTATAGGAATATCAAATTCTTGATTGTTTGAATAAAATAACCTCAATTCGGATGGGAGTCCTGTATAACTTGTGCCCCAGGCGCTAGTCCATGGTGTTGTAGAGTAGCCAGGGGTGCCACTAGTGGCTCCCGGCAATGTGTTGTGTGAATACTGCCATCCTCCATCAAATAATGTGGCCCCAGTTATACCCGTGTCGACACCGCCAATTTTTATGCCTGTATAATTTGCTGCAACGCCACGTAAGTTATTTGGCTCTGCACTGGGCACCACGTCGGAGAAACCAGGAAAATATGCCCATACTACCTTAAGAGAAGTGACTGAGTTCCAGTATGCTTGTAGGGTGGCATAGTCAACAGATGTTTCACCTGTGTCATTTAAATATATTGCAGTTAGTTTATCTTCGAAAAATGCAATCTTTGTTTCTGGACCATAGTAAGTATTGACCCACTGCGAATTTGAACTTGGTGGCGAGGAAATTGGAAATGCAGGACCCCAGTGCCTGTCATTGTAGTTGTAAAAATATCCATCTGCCGGACTCATGGCGGCTCGGTCCATCCAGCTCATATTTTGTATTGTAGTCGAAGAGCTAGCTTCTCCTATCGTAATATCTGCAAAGGTAGAACCTGCAGGCATCATATTGTCAGGGCCACCATCCAATGACCAAGACCAATGGTCTACATTGCGGGCGGTTACATTTACTCTGTAGGTTGCACCAGTAGGAGCAGTACTTGCTGACCTTATCTTAAAACTACCAACCCAGTTATGCATGTTAGCACCAGGACGCATGGTCGCATTAACGTCTGAGGGAGCATACCCAATCTCATAGCTTCGAATCCTTGCACCATCTATGCTATTAACATTTCCTGTAGGACTTGGGAATCTAGCTGATAATGTTTGACCTGAACCAGATGGGTCCATAACTGAGGTGTCCCATCCCGTCATGAGTTCGCTCAATTGATTCATTAAAGGAAGGCTTCCAGCACCAATTGCGCTCCAGTTACTCTCATGAGGCTCATCAAGCATCATGCCTAAATAATTGGCATGCCCTTCTTCGCCATCATCGTCCTCTTCGTTATACTTCATATTGTAATCATTATAGATTACTTTTGGACCCACCGCATCAAGTACTACTGAGCCACCATAATTGGCACCACTATATATAATTAGCCTAACACCGGCATCTATTGCAATTGCATCGAGTGTGCCATTTACCGCGTTACTAATCGAACTAGTATTAGGATAGTCACCCAATCCAACTAAATTGCAATTATTTGTAGGTTCAAATATTTTTGCGGCGTTAGTGCCACTTGAATATGTCGTAAGTGCTCTTCTGCCTGTAAAATGTACCTGCGCGCCTGATGCAGCACCAGTGACGCTATTCTCGGACGCAGGTAATAGGAAACTATAATGTCCATAATCATATAGACTATCATCTCCACCGTCCTGCTCGCCCTTATCGAGCTGTGTTGCAAAAATTTGATAATTACCAGGGCTCTCGTATGTGTGTGTAGCGGTGGCTGTATTGCCATTCACACTCATTGCTTCATTATAAAATAAATTTAGCTCTTGCGGAGTCGTTCCTCCGGGCCAAGTGCCGTGCATGCTACTACCACGGGACCCAGGTGGATAAGGTACGGGGGCCCCAATCATATCCATTCCATAATCTCCCCATAGGTACGGCTGTGAAGATGCAGTATTATCACCCCAATTTATCCAAATACCCTTGTTTGGGCCATAAGGAAAATAGCTTGGTATTACAGAAATATCAATGGTTGCTGTAACCGTTAATCCATTTGATGTTACTACTATGCTCATGATACTGAATATATATATGCCTCTATATAG
>Ga0181410_1000240_pt1 | contig 24115 bp, 29 predicted proteins | sample 33SPOviralmetaG_FD_130112 | JGI IMG/M metagenome (GOLD analysis project Ga0181410, IMG submission 130112) | Marine viral communities from the oligotrophic San Pedro Time Series (SPOT) site, San Pedro Channel, CA, USA - 33 SPOT_SRF_2012-06-20 | ecosystem: Environmental > Aquatic > Marine > Strait...
GCCGTCACCGAAGACTACTTTTTAGAAGAAGACTTTGAATACTTTCGTAATCAAATTTGCGAACTTCGTGGCCGACTACAAGAAGCATATTACTTTACCGAAATACCATCTCTCCGATTGAATGTTATACAAAAAACTATGGAACTGATTGAAGAACTGGAAGGCGATATTCACTTGGCTATGTAATCTTTCAAATCTTCCGATAGTACATATAAATACGTGTATTTACGATCACTATCTATTCTTTTTATTACACCTTTTTCTACTAATAAAGTTAACATTTCATTCTTGGTAAACGCTCTATACATTACATAATTATATATATATAACTTTAAGTTTTAGAATAGTAGAATAATGTTTTTTTGTAGCTTTTTCATAAACTATTTTGATATAATAATAATTGTTGATTAGTGAAGAGAGAAAGTAAAGTAGTATATATATAGAGAATGAAGAGACAAGTGGAAAATTCAAAAAAACATTAAAACATTATCTTTTCCAGTAAATTGAAATGCTTTTTTTGATACGTTATATATCACAATCAAATCAATATGACGTTTGACGGAAACGTCGTTCACATTTCGGAAGAAGACCGAACAAGAACAACCTACACACTAAAAGAATACTTGGGAAAACTACACTACTATACGGACGTCAATCCAGACAATCGTCAAATAAAAACGGACGCTATGTGTGACTACCGAAATCTTTCATACCGATTTCCAGACGATAAGTCGTGGGAAGAATACTACGACACATACGAATGGTTTATTAAAAAACAACTTGTATTTTTCCAAGTCTTTGAAGATTGTTGTCCGCTTGGAATGATTGAAGATCCAATCTTGGGAATTGTAGTTCGTAAGACAATTTCTAACGCCAAAGACGCTCTATCAAAGTGTCCGAACAAAACAGCCGTTATTATGAAAAAATACTGGGAAGAAAACTTTGGAGCTCCACAATACGAGAAAGAAGTAGTTCACGGAGTAGAAGAGATAGAACTGGACGGAAAAAAGTATCTCGTAGATCCGAAAACCAACGACCTCTACGACTATATGGTATATATGGAAACTGGCGAAGGCGAAGAAGTCGGTATATATGTTCCAAAAACATATCTTCTCTACAAAGATATTAAGCCAAAACTGATTGATATCTTCAATTAATATATTCGTCTGAAATATCTACACCAATATAATTTCTTTTTAATTCTTTTGATATGTCTCCGTTGTTCTTATCACAACAAGTCATATCCAATATTGTATCTTCTTCGTTCGTATAAGTTAATATTATTCTTCTTGTTATGTCGTCGTTAATAGACTTGGGACTTTTTGTCTGACTTATTCGAGCAAACTTACCTAAAAAGTTTGTTGGAAATCTACCTTTATGTGTACTTTTATTTGGTTTCTGATTTCCATAATATAAATCACCTTCGTATTTTTTATTACGAGTTCTTTTCATATCGTCGTCACCTATCATTTGAGGATTATAAGTATGTGTTTTTTTATAATAAACGAGTATTTCTTCTACTTGTCTTAATGGTTGTTTTTTAGCTTGGAAAAAGTTTGTTGGATTTGTTTTAATCCACGTATAATGATATTTTGGTTTTCTTTCTCTAATTATATCATAAGTAAATGGTATAGCTGTATGAAGTAAAATAACGCCGTTTGGTTTTAATACTCTATCCATTTCTAAAAACAATTCATTCCACTTTAACGGAGTATCAAACTTTTTACACGTTGTTCCAAACGGAGGATTGGTATATATTAAATCAAATGAATGTTTTTCAAATGTTTTTATTATTTCGTGAATATCTCCTATAATGTATTGACTACTCATACTATACTATTATGTAATAAATTGAAATACTTTTTCTGACGAGGAGTATCAGAAAAAGTATTTCAAAATGGAAGACGGCTTTGTTCCTGGAACGAAGTGGACTGGGCGTCTTTACGACCACGAATACAAAAAAGCCACCAAAGCTAAACTAATCAAAGAACTTGAACGACGAGACGAAGAAAATAAAGGAATGATTGATCTTGATACTTTTCTTGAACTACAAAAAACTTGGACGGACGAAGCTATCAAACTGAAAGCCGAAATCAAAAAACTCAAAAAGAAGAAGAAGAAGAAAATTCAGATAATCAAGCCGACACCACCTATAAGCGACGACGACGAAGAGTTTAATGAATGGTGTGAGAAATGTAATAAAAAAATGTCTGATAAAAAACTCACGGAAGAAGAGTATGACGAATATCCAGATAGAGATATTGGATACGACTACTCGACTGGCGAGAGTGTCTGGCTCTGTCGGAGTTGTAGACCTATGCCGAAAGTTCTACCACCTAAACAGATAGAACATCCAGCCGACGTGGCTATCACTAAACAGATTGAAGCCGAACTGGAAAACCTACCACAATACGAAGTTTGCTGTGGAGAGTGTGAAACAAAACTGACGATAAACACACCGATAATGTGCTACACCAGTCCAGATTCCGAAGATTGGGAACATTACGACGAGACGCTGTGTAATGATTGTTATTGGGAATGTGGATACTGGAAAGACGACGCTAATCCAAACAACAAAGAAGAAGTAGAAGAAAAGATTGAAAGTCTAATGAAAAAGTTGAGAAAAGTTATGACGAAGGCGGACAAAGAAGAACTACGAGCTATTATCACCAAAAGAACCTAATAGGTATCTTCAATACTTCTTCTCTGTGATAAGGATTAAACCTATATTGAATTTGTGTTCTAAAATTTTTTTTCTCGAATATATTATTATCTAAACATTTTTGAAATATTTTTCGTACTTCTTTTTGACTTGTTAAACCAGTCACATATTTTATCATTTGCCTAAATACATAATATCTTTGAAAACCGTGACGATAAAAGTTTCTATACTTCAAATATAAAACTGTTAATGCGTAGTAATGTTCCAATTCTTTTGTAGCTTGCTTCATTATATCTATAACATATAAAACCTATTAAAAATATCTACGAATTATATATATAAGATTATGGCGATTTTAGACATAATTCAAAATTCACGACCAAATATAAATGGCTCAACGTTGAAAGCGTACGAAACTTCTTTTAGAGCATTCTCCGCTCCAAGTCTTCCAGAAGAATTAAGATTATTGAAAGACGGCGGTGTTCCAGAAACAGTTGAACCATTTTTAGATTTTCCAAATATCAAAAAGATTGTTAATAATATGAAAGGAAAAGACGGAGAAACACCGATCACTTTTTTAACTAAACGAGCTCGGCTTACAGCTGCTCTTATAGCCGTAGTATCACAAGAAGATAAAGACGAAAAAATAATTGAAAGATACAGAAAAGAAATTCGTAAATACAACGACAGATATGATAGAAAAATGATAAAAGAAAGAAAACATTTTCAAGACGATAATAATTGGTTAGAACCAGAACAAATAGATAAAGTTAGAATTCTTATGGAACGAGACATAAAAAAACAAAACATTATGTCTATGAATGAACTGAACCAACACCAATATTATTTTTTACAAGAATATCTTATTGTAGCAATATACACAATATTAAGACCAAGACGTTTAGCCGACTTTGCTCCTATGTATGTTGTAGATAGTGATAAAGATATTGAAGAAGGAAAGAACTATCTTGTTAATCCAGACGAGACAAATAAAAATAAAAAAATGATTATTCAAGATTACAAAACTTCAAAACATTATGGTAAAGTTGAATTTAAAATGAACGCCAAGTTGGCTAAAATAATTAATATGGTTCGTCAGTACAATAATGAACCAACACTTTTATTGAATAAACGAGTCTTACCTATGACGAGCAATCAACTCGGTAAAGTTGTTACAGACGTTTTTAAAAGATATACTGGAAAACATATCACAGTAACACAATTAAGAAAACTCTATGTTTCTCAAAATATAGATATGGCTGAATTAGAAAAATCAGAAAAAATAGCTGCCGATATGGCTCATTCAACAAAAGTACAGAGAAAATATTATTTTAAAAAAAAAGTCTAAACATTCTCAATATCGGCGACGTCTATTTCAACTTCAACGCCAACACCAGGAACATTTCTTAATAAATGTCTTACTTCTTCGTCTAAACCAGAAACAATTCTTATTGGCTCATATAAATCGTCTTGATCTTCTGCTTTAATATTCATAATAGTATTATAAAAATCTTCCGAAAACATATTCAACAATTCAATTTGGTTTGTTATTTGAGGACAAATATCTGTATGTGAACTTTGAATTAACAAATTAAGTAATCTAATACTTCCGTATAAAGCAAAAAAATTTCTCTGTAATAAATCGTGTTGTCTTCGTAATGGTTTTTGTGAATTTTCTAATTCGTCGTATTGTTTCTTTAATTCATTCACTTGTTCCAAATAATCATTTTCATTCATTATAACAATACTATATATTAAATTCTCTATATAAACTAACAAGAAAGATGCCAAAAGTTTTAAAAGTCAAGGACAAGACAGACGCTTTTACAAAGAAGTTTGGAAAAATGGTAGACTTACCTATGAGAGGATTATTAATTGCGAGAAGTGGACTTGGTAAATCAAATTTATTAGTCAATTTAATGGCTAATCACGATTTTCCATACCATAAAGTATATGACGGCGACGACATTCATATTTTTAGTCCGACCATAAAACAAGATAAAAAGATGGAAATAATCGTAGAACAATATGATATTCCAGATACTAATTTACACACCGAATATTCCGATAGTCTCGTAATGAACGTATACGACACTATGATTGAAGACTTTGAAGAGTCTATTCAAGAAAAAGAGAAACCACGACATAAACTATTTATCATAGACGATTTATCGAGCTCAGGTTCATTTTCCAAAAATCGTTTTAATGCTATGAATGTACTTTTTTGTAATTCTCGTAAGTTTCTCGTCAGTATTATTTTACTGGCTCAAAATTACTCACATTTAACACCGAGTATTAGAAATAACGCTAATTTTATAGCAGCTTTCAATATGAATTTATCTTCTTTGGAAGCGTTGGAAATGGATCATAATTATTTAGAAAACAAAAAAGAATTTATTAAATTATTTAGAGAAAATGTAGGAAAAGGCGGTAGAAATGACTTTTTTGTTATTAACTACACAAACGACTTTGACGCTATGTATATGAATAAAGAATTCAAACCAATAAAAATGAATTTGATAGAAAAAAAATAAGTTTAAAAAGGAATAATATTATATATTTAATATATATGACTATTGGAACTATTTATATGATTTGTAGTGAAGTAAGCGATCAATTTTATATTGGAGCAACAATAAACTTTAAGAATAATGTTAGAATGTGGCGTCATAAACAGAATTGTACTAATTTAAATAATCCAAAATATAATTACAAGATTTATAAACATATTAGAGAAAATGGTGGTTGGAAAGAATGGAATATTTATCCAATCGATATGATTGATTTTATGGATAGAAAAGAATTATTACGATTAGAAACAGAATGGATAATGATGCTAAAACCAAGATTAAATAGTAGGTATCCAAAAAAAATGATATTAGACTAAAATACCGTATTGATTAGGATCTAAAACTTGGTAATAATTTTGATTTTCACAAACTAAAAATGATAACTTTGTGTTCTCATAAAGAGTAAACACAATTTTATGATTTATTATTTCAATTATGTCTCTCATAATCATTTCTCGTAGTATCTTCAAAATGTAATCAGTTAATTCCATAGGTAAATATCTATCCAGTAAAGCTACAACCACCATATATAATATAACACTTTATTTTGTTATATTATATTATATGATCTACTCCATTTCGGCCAAGACAAGAACAGAAGCTAAAAAGTTAGGAGTAACTGTTAAACCTTCCAAGGTTAAAAACAAGAAGATAGATGTCTTCAAAGGAGACAAAAAAATAGCAAGTGTAGGTGATATTCGTTATAAAGATTTTCATATTTACAAAAAAACAGAGGGAATTAAGAAAGCGAATGAAAGAAAACGCCTTTATAAAATACGACATAATAAAGATAGAAAAAAAGTTGGTTCAAGAAGTTATCTGGCCGATAAGTTATTATGGACGTAAAAAAAGAAAACAAAAATTTTTTATATTCATATAGTTTATAAATGGCTTCTGAATATTCAAACAGCTTAAAAACACACTACTTTGAACCGAGAGTTGATATCCAAAACAGAATTGTTGAATTCCGTTTAGACTATGGCGGAAATATGTATCTTCCGTCTATGAGAATTGTTGGTTTAGGTTTTACCAGCGTTGGTGCGAATTGTAATCCAGTACCAGTTTTAGGTCAATATTCTCACATTAGAAATATTAGATTACTTGACGGCGGTGTAGAACTCGGTAATTTAAGAGAAGCGAATAGATTTTTGTCTTTCCAAAGTCAATTAAGTGAAAATATGCCTAATCTTTGTGTGAACTCCGTTCTTGCGAGAAATCGTGTTGGCTATGTTATGGAAGATACTTCTTCTGTGGAACATCCAGGATTAGATAAATTTGCGGCCGCTGCTGATTTAAAAGACGGTTCAAAAATTTTAACGGCGGCCGACGGAGTTCGTGACGCCTACCTTGAATTAAAAAAGGTATTTCCTATTTTAGGACAGCTTCCAGCTTTGGATACCGCTGTATTCAAACAACTTAAAATACTTATTGAGTATGATACAGACGTCAGAATGAATATTGAGGGGCCGGTTAAACTCGGTGGCGTAGCACCAGCCGATACAGAAGTTACGGCTATTAATACAAAACCACCAACTCTTATTGCCGACGAAGTGATTGACGATAGAATTAAAGATAGTTTAAGACGTGAAGTAATGAGCGGACAATATGTTTACGACGAAATAGAACACGACCAGTTTGACGTGAACTCGGCCAACACGGCGGAAGCGGCTGCCGTAGCTGCGGCTGCTAATACGACGACTGTTGTTCCACAGACAACCGACGCTGTGATTAACGCCTTCGACCAACACGTTGTATCAAGAATGGTTTTAATGAAAGCTTACAGAAACAAAGACGAAGCATTTCATCCAGCCACAGCAGCACAAGGTAAAAGAAATCTTGCGAAAGGAAATGGAAATTACAATTCACTTTATCAGTTAGACGAGAAACTCCAAATTCGTGTGAACGGTTCTAACTTGTTCTCTGGTGAGGGAATTGTTGGCGAACCACAGAAAGCACACTTACTTTCACACGCTTGGGGAACACTTAACGTTATGCCTTTTACCAATCGTGGTGGAATTGGATTAGACGATCCAGACTCTCAATCGGTAAATACCGAAGGTGCTCCGAATAACGACGGACGCTCACTTAACGGACAGACACCAGCTCACGGAACTGACGCCGATAGACAGAGTGACTTTATTGGCGGTTCTAACTATATTGGCTTTTCCGTTGAAGACCGAGTAGCAAGGATGCAGTTCCGATATCAACGAGCTCTGTGCCACGATACTTCGGCGGCTGACTTAAACAGAGCCTTAACCGTTCACATATTTGCCGAAGTAAGAAAAATGATCCAAATGAACGGCGGTGCTTACAAGATTGCTTATATGTAAAATCCATTTAATTAAATTCTATTATTTTATATATATGATTAAAACTAAAATAATAGAATTAGCCGAAGCTGGTTTTGATACTCAAAATAATGATAATGGAGATTATCGTGTGTATTTAAAAGACCGAGTACAAATAAATAAAGGAGACCAAGTCACAATTAAAAATGTATTCGTGGATAATCTTGAAGGAGGTTCTCAAAGATGTTTAGTGAAACCAGATCCACAAACATCTAAATTTGACGGAGTTGGAACAAAAGAATTGGCTGTAACATTTGGATATTACTATAATGATTGGGGAAGCACGAGACACGGAGCATTTGATAATAAAATATTTACTCCACTTGGAGATATGGGAGACGGAACAAAACCAGCAGCCACAGCACCAGTTCATACGAATTTTAGTGGTTTATCTTACGCCTTAAATGTTGAATCTCAAAAGGACGCTCCGGACACTCCACCGTCCGTAGACACAATAGACACGTTTCAAGTAAAAGTAGATAGAAGCAAAATAGGGCCGTATATTAACGGAAAACACACAGCACCAGGAACTCTAATGATTACTTTTACGACAAAAAATCTGATTGACGTACAAGGAAAAAAAGTTCCACAAGTAAGAGGACATTTAATATTGTTTGATACGACCTCGACTGGGCCAACGCCACCAGGAAAACTCACGCCAACACAATTAATTAATAAATATATTAATGCGGACGGCGTTATTACATTCTCACAAGAATTAGAGCAAGAGATGTTAAAAGACGGATTTATGGCGTCGGCTGGGCCATTTGCGGAACAAGGTTTTATGCCTTTTAGTGTTCCAAAATTACCAGACGGAACACAAGATCCAAATCCTATGACGTTTAAAATTCCAGACGGTAAAGATGACGATTTATTTCCAGCTGGAAATAAATATTTAGATCCGAACTTTGGTTCTGGTGGCGTTAGTTTTACACGCCAAGTCACACAAGGACACGATAGAAATTTCTCGGCATACACAGAGCGTTTTCCATTCAAAATTACAGCTGGTTCATATCAGCCGAGCGATTTAGCAGAAGAAATTTCAAGAAAACTCGGTGAAATGGTTCCTGAGTATAGACTTACAGAAGATCCAGCTACTCGTCCAAATTTAGATAATTTATATACATTTTCCGAAAATCCATTAATGCCGACAGTACGACAATTGATGAACCAAGAACCTTTTGTTAATGGGCTACCACCGACGCCAGGACATCCAGGTGTTCCACCAAATCCAGCGGCCGGAACACACGATCATCCAACGCCAGTATTTTTTGCGAAAGAAAGCGACGGAACGAATACTGGTTTCTCGTCTTTTAGTTTTACAACTTCAAAAATAGATCCAAATGGAGCAGGTGGGACGCCAGGTGACGCCAATAAAGCTGGTGGGCCAAATTATTTACTTGGAACTTCTAATTTTGGTTTAACATACGATCCAGAACACGATAAGTTTACTGTGGCTCAACTTCATAATAGTCTTTATAATTCTGTTGATAGTGCTGCTAATAATACTGGTATTCCAGAAGTACGAGTTGGAGACGTAACTACTGGGCCAGCTCAAAATGTAACAAGTAAAAGATATTATAATAAATGTGGTGGAATATTCATAACGGCGTTAGAACCAGACGATTTAGCAGGTGCCGAACCTTTTTGGATGGGCGAAGATAGTGTTTTGAAATTTAGTAAAGATCTAAAAGTTGTACCTTCCAGAGGCGTAGGAAAAAGTAGCGTGGCTCACGAAAACATTAATAATAGATTTTATTTTGATTATGTATCAAATTTATCAGACGGAGTGAATGTGACTGGCGACGTGTTAGGGCCAGACGATTTAGTCACTAAAAAATGTTCGGCTGGTGACGGCTTCAAACCAGCGAACGCTGCTGCTACTCCGCCAGTAGCAGTACAAAATAACGGTAATTGTTTTGACGAACCGCCTCAATTTGATACAATTGAAGGAAGAACAGAAGCCAGATTTGACTCTCAACAGAATTTTCCAATTGTAGCTCAAAATACCGTCACACCAGCGAACGACGCTTCATTATTAAGAGAACAAGGTGGTTACTTTAAGATTGAACTCGATATGGGAATTAATAATAATGTTGTAGAACAAGATAGAACTAATCCAAAGATTTTTGATATTATGTCTCGTTTCTACCAACAAGATAGTTATACAAGCGATCAAGGAGCTGGTGCTATTCCGTATATTCATACAGACGACGAACCAGCTTACATTTCAGACGTAGGAATTAGAATATTAAAACCAAATGGAGAAATAGCGGATAAATTAGGAAGAACGAGTTGTGTGTTTTTGGAAATAGTAAAAAGCGCCGAGATAGAAGAAAACAAAAAAAATAATATATTTATAAATTATAATGCCGAGAATTCTTCACCAAAAAGGAAGTACTACCGCTAATCATAGCGTTTACCAAACACAAGCAGCCGCCGACGGAAATGGAATTTTAGCCACTATTAACGACCACCATTTAACGGCTCACGGACACTTAACAACTGCGAATACACACCACGAGACAAATGCTACAAAATTAACAAATATTCAAACTATTAATGATACTAAACTATCCGCTATACAAACTTTTTTAGATAAAGATAGTGGAACTAACTTTGCTCTTGCTCTTACAAATACGAAATTAGACACAATTGCGACTAATACAGCTAACATTAATGTTAATGTTGGCGACGTAGAAGTCAATACAGCAGATCTGGAAACTTTACAAGGAACAACAAATACAAAATTAACGGAAATTGACGCCGTTCTCGATACATTAAAAACGGACACGGCCGCTATCAAAACGGCTGTTGAACTTTTAGATAATACTGTTAGTGGTTCAGAACTTCAAGTAGATATTGTTTCGTCAGCTTTGCCGAGTGGCGGAGCGACTGAAAGTACATTATCGGCTGCCGAAGCTCATTTGGGAAATATTGAAACCGCCGTTCAACTTTTAGATAATATCGTGAGTGGTTCAGAAGCACAAGTGGACGTTGTTTCGTCAGCTTTACCAAGTGGAGCGGCTACTGAAACTACATTAGCGGCCGCCGAAGCTCATTTGGGAAATATTGAAGTTTCACTCGGACAATTAGATAATGCTGTTAGTGGTAATGAACTTCAAGTGGACGTGGTTTCGTCGGCTTTACCAACCGGAGCAGCTACACAAACTACATTAGCTTCTATTTTGGCGAAAAACACAGAAAACGAAGCACTTTTAACAAGTATTAAAACGGCTGTTGAAATTTTAGATAATACCGTGAGTGGTTCAGAACTCCAAGTTGACGTGGTTTCTGCTCCAACAACTACCGTGACTGGAACAGTAACAGCAAATCTCTCGTCGACTGATAATGCCGTTCTTGACGATATAGCTCAAAAACTCGGAGACGTGGAAACAGCCGTCCAACTTTTAGATAATGCCGTGAGTGGTAATGAACTTCAAGTAGACGTTGTAGCGTCTCTACCAGCTGGCGATAATAATATCGGTAATGTTGATATTGTTTCGTCTGCTCTTCCAACCGGAGCGGCTACTCAAACTACATTAGCAGCCGCCGAAGTTCATTTGGGAAATATTGAGACTTCCGTCCAAGCGTTAGACGATATCGTAAAAGCGGAAGACACCGCTCATTCGTCTGGCGATAAAGGCGTTATGCTTTTAGGTGTCCGTCAATCGTCACAAGCCGATTTTGGAGCTGACGGCGACTATGTTCCATTTTCCGTTAATGACGACGGAGAAATCCGTGTAACGAGTAGTGGTGGAAGTGGCGGTGCTACGGAAGCCAAACAAGACGTTATTGAAACAACATTAACAGCGATAGAAACAGCGGTTCAAGCATTAGATAATTCGGTTGACGGCAATTATCTTAATGTAAATCTTAATGTGGCTGGAACTGACGTAGACGCTAATAGTGGAAACAAATCGGCTGCTTCTCAACGAGTTTGTATTGCGACTGACGACGTTCCAATAGCATTAGTAAATACAAAATTAGATCATTTATCAGATAATCTTGATACTCTTGAAACAACGCTCACCGCTATTGAAACAGACCAAGCCGCCCTTGAAGTTTTACACACGGCAACGAATTCCAAGATTGATACTATGGATAGTGTGTTGGATAATATTCTAACTAAAAATGGAGAAATTGACGCTGTACTTGATAATATCAAAGTAGATACAGAGGCTATTGAGACGGCTGTGGAAGCGTTAAATACGAGAGACTCTTTAACAACAACATTAATAATTGACGGAGAAAGTGTAGCGTCTGGTGGCGGAACTCACACGAGCGCTTCCATAGAAATAACAAATAAACCAAAAGGAGACGGAAAGTTAAACTTCTTAATAAGAATAGCAACTGTATCACCTGGCGATATAGCACCAAACTTTTTAATATCTGCCGATAATACAAACTTTTTTACTGCTCCATTAAGTTTCGTTCAAACCGAAAACACGACGACTGGTGTTGGTAAAATAGCGACATTAGCGTTTGTTCCAAAGCACTTGAAAGTATCATTAACAAATAGTAATTTTAGCAGTGCTGCTACGTGTTCGGTTCATATGTTTAATTAAAATCATTATTTTTTTATAATATATTATATATAATGAAACAAACTCTCGTAGTTTTACAGAACGATCCAAACACTCCGGACGGAAATAGGGCGATTTTTGAAGCATTTTTCAACGACGATTTAACAATAGAACCAAACGCTCAACTTGCTCTCCATTCGTGTGCTTTAAATAGAGGTATTTCTGAAATTATTGTAGACGGAATAAATAGAGGACTTGAATTTACTTTTGACGAAACCGCCGATAGAGCAGGAGCAGTAGCACCTGCGACTGGTTTGAAGCGTATTGCTTTGACGGAAGGCGTATACACAAAAACAAATATTTTAGACTTATTAGCGGAAATGGAACGATTAATGAACGCTCAACTCAAACATCCAACAGACGCCGAAGTTGAAGCCGTAGCCGCTGGGCCAAATCCAGCTGGGCCGAGAACAAGAGATATTGGAAGTCAAGTAAAAATAGGTATAGGACAAAATGAATTTTTGAATATTGGAATGAAAGGTTTATCATTAACAGCTATGATGCCGACAACACCAGCGGATAGTGATACTTATCCAAAAACAATATTAGCTGCGAATGTTTTAGGAAGTTCGTCAAGAATAACTGGTGCTGTTGGTTCTTCTGCGGCTGGAAATTTAAATTTTACTTCTCACGTCCGTTCACAAGCAACATTTATTAAAGGTTGTGGTGTTTTTCAAGCGAGAATAAAAAAAATGTTTCATAATTCCGCTCAATCTGGTTTTCAGATTGGTTTGTTAGAAAACACAGCCAACCACCAAGCAAAACTGGCTGCTGGTACGATTACACCAGCCAATTATACTTATGCGATTAGAACAAATGTAAGTGGTAATTTTGCCGATAATTATCAGTTTTTCGTGAACGACCAAACTATCCAACACGGAGCGTATCAAGACGCTGGTTTTGCTCCAAGAAAAACAAGTAATCCAGTCGGACAAGGAGCCGGTGGAGCAGGAGCACAAGGGCCGTTATCTCAAAACGATATAGTTTCAATCTCATTAACGGACGGAAATATTGAATTAAAAGTGTATCAAGTTCAAGCTGCTTTATTAGGAAGTGCTAATACACAAACAGAAGTTAGAACTATTTTATCTACACCATACCAATATTATAATGAAGTTGGTAGAAGAGCTGGAAGTCAAAAATCGTACATTCCAATTGTTACGCTTTTTGGAGAAACAGCCAACACACATTTAGACAGAGTTATTATAAATCTTGATCCGTATGATCCAGAAGTACAAAACGTAGAATTATCTGAACCTGGTTTTCTTGATAATGAAGGAGTTGGAAATCTTACTGTTCCAGTTCCACGACCATTACGAGACAACGTTCAAACAATACATAATGTTATATTTGATAGTGAAACATTAGCGAACTTTCTTGGTTTTAGAAATCAACAATTAAATGTAGCTTTGACGGAAGGCGGAGCACGTAATAATCCAGCTGCCGTAGTTACATTTACAGCCGATAACTCGATTAAATTAATTTTACAAACAAACACATATCTCGTTGAATTACTGAATGTTCCATTAAATTCTTTTCATTCAGCCAGACAAGGTAGAGCGAATATACTTTCACCAATTCCAATAACGGAAGGAAATACAAATGACGACGGACGAGTACAATATGAACCAAATAATCTTTTATATCTTAATGTGAATAATGAAAATCGTTTATCACTTCGTAATATGAGAGCGAGAGTTATTGCCGACGATTTTAGTGAGATATTAATTGAAGGAAATGCCGAACTGAATATCTTGATAAAAGAAGGTTGTTAAGTATTTGGAATAATTTTAAATTCACAAAAATAAAGAAAAATTAATAATCTCATTAAATAAAATATGGGACTTTTGAAAACGTGTTTAAAATTATTTAGTTGTAAATCCAGTTGTAATTTCAACGAAAATTTATGTGATATGGACTTACATAGAACTTCGTTAGGTGAATGGGATTTGAAGTACAAAGATATTGAAAAGATACATAGGATATTATCAAAGAGACAAAAAAGAAAAGAATTAATTGAAGGAAAAGTTATAACAAATATTTAATTTAATAAATTGAATTAAATTTGTCTCTTCATTCTAATATATAAATGGAAGAAGAAATGTTTCAAGCCGTCGTCCACCAAACTCTTGAAGTTATTAAGTTGAAGAAAGAGATTGAAAAATTGAAGAAACAACAAGAAGAGAATAAAAAAAAAATCAGTTATTATGACGCTCTTGAAGAAGAAGGCTGGATTGATTTTATTGAAGAAAAACAAGATTTAGACGAACTCAAAGAATATCTCGATAGTGGAAATCAACTCATAAAACTTCCAGAAGGTTTTTCTAAATAATATATATGAGCGATAAAAAGATAAACAAAAAATACTTACCAGATAGTTTAACCAAAGCCGACCGAGCAAAACAAAAGAAAAGTATAGAAGAAAAAAAAGAAAGACCGAAAGTAAAATCATTTAAATCAAAACGCTCTTCACACGTAGAACGCTTTGAAAAAAGGTACGGATATAAAATAAACAATCTCACGAGAATATCAAAGGAAATAATCTCTCGAACTGGTATCAATAAAATATTGGATAAAGGAATGGGCGCTTATTATTCGGCTGGATCTCGTCCAAACCAAACAGCGAGAAGTTGGAGTTTAGCTCGTTTAGCGAGTGTAATTATGGGAGGGCCAGCCAGAAAAGTAGATATGGCTATTTGGGAGAAGTATAAGAAGTAAATTGAAATAAAGAAACAACACAATTTTATATATAAGAAATGGAAAAGGAAGACGTTATTCGTGATTATAATTTATATATAGGTAAAAAGTTTCATTATAATCACGACGCTACTTGGGAAATTATAAAATTTTGTAATAAAACATTTACATTAGAATATATAGGGCCACTCCAACGAGGACACGGCGGAATGCTTAATTTTTCATATAAAAAATATCCAGAACGATTAGGAGAAGAAGACTATCTCAAACCAATTGAATAAAAACTAATTTTATATATATAAGACGTTATTGTATTTAAAAATAACACAACTTTATATATATAAAAATGATGGAGGAGGCACAAACGATCACGAAAACTTTACATTTGAATATTAAACTAACGGATTTTTTAAATCATTACAAAATACCTTATATTATTGTTAATATTACGTGGAATCCAGACAATATGAGTGAAGCCAAAAAAGTTGTAGGACGAAAAAAAGGTTGGAATAAATGGAGTTATGAACGCTGTATGGAAGAAAACATTAGAACTACTCACGATCCAGCCAAAACAAATTGGAATTTTTTAATGGTGAATTTACAAAAAAGTGGATATATGATTTACGATTTGGATTCTACGCCAAAGAAGTTTCTACCTATTTTTGGCGACGAAGCTAAAACTTTGAGTTGTCGTCGTGGTATGCCTCACTTGTGGAGAGCAAAAGATAAAAAAGATAAAAAACTTATTGGTACAGTAAAAGGTAGTCAAGCAACATTTAATACGAATGATTATGATAAAGGTTTTTTTTCTGGTGTAGATTTTTGTTATGATTTCGTTTATGAAAGCCGTGACGCTGATATTTCTTGTTCTTATGATATTCTCAAAAATAAATTACCGACTGCTTCCATTTTTCCGCTTCCAGATAAATTCAAAAAACCAAAGGGAATTAAACTTATCGCCGATAAACCACTACCACCAGCAATTCAGCAGAATTCTACATTCTTCAAAGTAGAAGATTATTTGAACGCCGAAGAAAAAGAATTGGCGGATTTGGTTTCGGCGAGATATTGGCGAGAATATGAAAGTTGGTATAGACTAATGTTTGCTTTGTATAATCATACGAATAGCGTAGACGTATGTGATTATTATTCACAAAAAGCAGGTGAAAAATATTCGAGTAAAGAAGAAATTGTTGAAAAACTAAAAAGCGATACACGCCATAATATCGGTTTTGGAAAAGTCTGTATGTATGCTTACGAAAGTAATCCTATTCAGTTCAGCAACATTAAAGCGAAATATAATGAGTATGACGTTCTTCCAGATATGAAAATGGCTGAATTGTTTTGGAGTTTGAAAATGGACGATTACAGATCTATTGAAGACGATTTTTCTTATGTTTATAAATACGACGAAAACCAAAAAATATGGATTGAATACAAAGCTCGTCAAGCAGTCGGTAAACTTTTATACCGAACACTTTATCCTATTTTTGACGCTCGATTACGAGTATTAGACGACAAAATTAAGAGATACACACAAGAACTAAATGAAGAATTAGAAGACGATTTTGAAACGGAACAGCAAAAAAAACAGTACGAAAAAGAAGGAAAAGAACAACTGAAAGTCTTGGAGAAAAAACGGAAAGCGGTTCATAAACTTTGTGACGCGGCTTGTTGTGCTACTAAAATCTCTAATGTGACTGCTATGATTAGAGATTTGTTTGAAAAAGAAGAGAATACTATGGACGATAATCTTCCAGAAGTTCTGTGTTTCAAAAATCACGGATTACATATTAAGACTGGTAAGAAATATACAATTCAAAAGAAAGATTTTGTTACGATAAATGCTGGTTATGATTGGAAAGAACCAACGCCAGACGAAATGGAGAAAATTAAAGAAATTATTGAAAGTATTATGCCGAACGGAGAAGATAGACGAACATTATTGAGTGTATTATACAATTGCTTAAAAGGACAGAATTGTAATAAATTTATTGTTTTTACTGGCGGTGGAGCGAACGGAAAATCATTAATTACTGAACTTTTACAATCCGCTCTTGGTAATTATTTTATTAAAGCTCATAATGGTATTCTTACGGATAAAACAGTACAAACCGCTAATCCGTTCTTTGCTAATTTACACTTAAAACGAGTTGCTATTTATGCGGAACCAGACGACGCTGAACCATATCGAGTAGCGAATATTAAAAGATTATGTGATAATGAAACAGAAGTAGGAAGAAAACTTTACAGAAATGAAGCTGAAATAAAACTACGAATGATTAATATTTCGGAATGTAATTCAAAACCAGCGTTGAAAGGAGCGAGTTGTGACGAAGCTATGAAAAGAAGAATGGTTGTTGTTCCATTCAAAATAACATTTGTTAGTGATGATCGTTCAGAACGTAAAAATTATGCGAAAGGTAATCCGTATTATAAAACAAGAGAATTCAAGGATAAATACAAGTACGCTTTTATCAAGTATATTATTGATAATAATGTGGACGAATGTATATATGTAAGTGAAAATGCGAAAGAAGAAAGTGAAGATTATTTAAGTCAGAATGACGAAATGTTTAATTGGTTCAATAAATTTTATGAAAAGACCGATAATAAGAAGGATAAATTAAAAACCAAAGATATATTTTGTCTTTTCCAACAGAGCGACTTTTGGGGAACATTATCTAATAATGATAAACGAACGGAATTCTGTAAAAAAAAGATAGTTGAAAAACTACGAGCAAACGATATTTTCTATGACTGTTATAAGAAGAGAACTAATATGCTATCAGAACATTTTGTTTATTTTAAGGAAAGGAACGAGCCATTAGAATAAAGTGTGTTTTTTTTGTAAAAAGGTTGTATATTTTCTCTCAAAATCCAAGACTCTTCTATATAATATTATATTCTATATATCCATATTTCATTTTTAAAAAATAATTTTTATATAAAATACTTTCTAAAAACACTACAAAAAAACACATTTTAACACTTTTAATTATAATTTAGTATTTGTGTAAAATTTGTATAATATATAATATTTGTAGTATATAGAATGCCGAAAAAGAAACAAAATCAGATATTCTTGAACGACGCTTATGAGAAATTACATAATAATTTAGAAGGAATAGAAGACACACCACAAGAAGAAGTTAAAGAAGTACAAGAAGTTCCAGAAGAAGTAAAAGAGAATGTAGTTGTGAAGAAGGAGACAAAAGTTAAAGTCGTGAAAAAACCAAGAAAACAATTAACAGCAGAACAAATAGAAACCAGAAAGCGTAATTTAGAAGCTGGAAGAGCGAAGTCGATAGAAACCAGACGAAAGAAAAAACAGTTGAAGGCGTTGGAAGCAGCCGAGAAAGCTGGTGAGTTAGACGAGAAGTTGTTGGAAAAGATGGAGAAGAAGCACCAACAAAAGAAAATCCAAGAGGATAATTTATCATATAAAAAAGAGTTAGATAATTTAAGAGCGGAAATTAAGAAATTAAAAGAAGTTCAAGGTTTACCACCGAAGCGTCCAGATACACCACCACAAAGAGTTGAAAAAGTACAAGAACCAAAAGTAATGAATACTATTGTAGAACCAACGCCACCACCACCACCGCCTAAACCAACAGATCCATTATTAGGATTAAGTAGGCGAGATTTATCAAAATTAATGAGAAGAATTTAATGTTAATCTATAATATATGGATCAAAGTGATTACCAAGCATTAGCGAGTAATTTAGCACGAGCAAACGAAGTATCGGAATTACCTAATCTTCCAACAGAATATTACGACCAAGTAAACCATTTTAAAGAAACTGGAAAAATTGCGTTAGAAGGTATTTCCGGTGGTTTTGCTACGGAAGGTTCAAAAGGATTAATTAAAAAGGGATTTAAGGCGGCTGGTAAAAAGTTTGGAACACCAGCAACACAAGAAGCGTTGGAGAATGCCGAAACACCAGAAGAATTAGGTGGTGCTCTTCTTCGTGGAGCGATTGATAAAGTGACTGGTGCGGCTCAACAAGCAGTTCAAACGGCTACGGACGCCGTTCAGTCGGCTGGAACAGCTGCTCGTTCAGCAGCCGCCGACGCTCTTCCAGCTTCCGTCGTTGACGACGCTCCAAAACCACCTGGACTTTTTACTTTTTTTGACGACGCTCCGGGACGTGTAGCGTCTGGGCCGACACAAGTAATTCCAAAAGCACCTACACCTGCTACTGGTGGTGCTGCTCCGGCCGTTCCAGACGAAGAATTAGGTGCTTCTCGAACTGGTATATTAGGTGATAGTGGTGATATATTAGAAGCAGCCGACGGTGGAGCGAGAATAGGAACAAATCCAGTTGCTTTTCCACAATCCAATCCATTCAGAACAGCCGTCAATATGGATACTCAACCAGCCAAAGACGCTGCTTTAAATGCGAGTGGTGACGTGAATGATACTATTAAAGCAACCAACGTTGTTGACGACACAGCGAAAGTAGCCAACGACGTAGAAAAAGGTTCAAAAGTATTAGGCGATATTAATAAAGCTACGAAGGTAGCAGAGGGAGCGGACGCTGCGACTGGTGGAGCGGATATTGCTGGTGATGTACTGACTGGGCTGCTCGGCCTGGGCGGAATGCTGGCTGGTTTATTTATTAAGCCACACCACGACCAAGCAATTATTCCAAAAACCGTGAATGCGCCTGGCGTAGGTTTTGGCGTCCAAGTTGGAGTTTAACGAAAAAAACATAAAATTATTATATATTTTTATTATAAATGGATCAGATTGTTAAAATACAAAGCAACCAAACTTCATTCGACCAGAGCGGAACTAAAAATAATGTGGACTTTGATATTCCACCTGGACTTGGTAATTTAAATTTAGCTAATAGTTATGTCTCTATTGTTTTAAAACCAGAAGTTAAGGTGACTGGTGGAACAGCCGACGACATTACTAATCCTATGGTTGGTTACAATCGTTTTGACGGAGCTAATCCACAGTTAGTTATTCCAGATACAGCTGCTCTTGTAAGAAATGTTTTTATGTCTTCACAGATAAAAGGAAAATTAGAAGATATTCGTCACGTTGACGTTTTAAAAAACACGTTAGCGTGTTATAACAGAGACGTTGCTGATATTGACGGACAAGTTAATAAACTTTTGGATTATCAGAGAACTCAATTGTGTCCGGTTCAGAACGTTAATGAAATTCAAAAAGACGCTGGTAAAGTTTCACAAGGCGGTAAATCACAAGAGATTGTTATTCCGCTCAAAAACTTAATGAATGTATGTAAAACGGAAGCTTACGATACTGATAGAATGGGAAATACAAGACTTCATTTAGAAATGAATTTTGATCGTCTTGTTTCAGATACCGACGCTATTCTTCGTGAAGATTTAGGAGCAGGTGTGATGCAGAACAAATCCGGACACATATCCGCCGACGGATTTGGCGGTAATCTTTTTGACGTGTTAGCTGGTGCGCCTGGTGGATTAGTTTCCGCTGGTGCTGGTACGAATATTAATACTCTCTTATCTAATGTTGTGTTTAGAAGTGAAGAGAAAAATCCATACTATATAGGCCAGCCTCTCCGAGTTCGTTCTTCGGATAATGCGGCCGACGTTGGTACTTATGTGAATAGAGACCAACAGCTCCGAGTAATTAATGTTGAGAAAGTAGCTGCGGCTGCTGGTTCGGCTTCTGGTTTCCGTGTTAGACTTACTTTAAGCGGAAATGTAAACTCGGCTGCTCTGGCGAATACGAGAGAAGTGAGAGGAACTGGCGGTGGTGCTGGTTCAGCTCCAACAATTACATTTTGCGATCCAACCACATTAGTCAGACAAACACTTCAATTTGAGAGAATTGAGTTAGTTGCTTATGTTAATAATAGTGGCGAACAAGCTCCGTCTTCATTAGCTTATTCAACGTTTTTATCAGAAGAAGATAACTTTTCACCTTCTTCTTCTTTCCAGAGAGTTTATTATATTCCACCAGCCGTCAAGAATGTTTATGTTATGTTTTTCGGCGACGCTGCGGCTGATTTTCGTGGAGCAGTTCAAGGTTTAACAGCAGCACAAGTAGCGGCCAAAGCGGTTCTCCGTTCTTCACAGCCTAATCTTACACAATATCGTATTACGATTGATAACAAAGAAGTTACGGATAGACCAGTTGTTATGGATAGTCCAATCCATTACGATATGATTTCAAAAGTGTACTTGAATAACGCTCAAAAACTCAAATCAATCTTACAGCGTCAGTTCAACGCCGATAGTCGTAAAAATGGCGTGGCGAGAAATGGTTTAAGAGCGGTGAGTGGTGTAGAATGTAGAATGATTGCCTTTCCAGTTCCGTTTAAACCAGTTCAACAAGCATTACAACTTGAACTGGAAGGCAACGGCGCTCTGACCGGACACCATATCATTTACTACGAACAAGTGAGACAAGTTTAAATAAATAAACATTTTTGATAATTTTTTTGTATTTTGATATAATATATGAGTGCTATTTTATATCACGAAGCCGTGCCTACCAACGATAATCAAAATGGTTTTAAGGAATTCAACCAGATTGATTTTAGCATTTTCTCACAAGGTAGAAAATATTTAAAAAACTCTATGACTTTGGAAGCCGACATTTCAGTAAAACTTGCTGGTGCGGATTTGGCTTTAACGAACGATATTAAGATTGATAATAGAGTTGGTTTTCACGCCGTTATTGAAAGTGTTTCAACTTCGGCGAAAGGACAACAAGTTGAACTTTTACAAGATTATCCGAGATATGTAGCAACACTTATGTCGGCGACCAAAGACGTAAACGATTGTTTCACATTAGCCGACCAAGCCGAAGGCCGTCAAGCGACAGAAGACGCTGGTAAATACGTCGTTCAGTTAGAACGCCAACGTAGAACTACGGCTGGTGCTGCGGCTGGTGTTCTTACTCGTCCGGCGAAATTCAGTATCAAGCCGAGTTTTGCCTTAAACAGAATGGTTGGTGACGATTATTCTTTTGAGAAAAACGGAGAGATAAAAGTTCAAGTTAATTTAGCAAGAAATAACAGAGTGCTTTTTGGACTTTCTGGTGACGGAACACAAGCGTATACTCTTACGAATGTTCGTCTCCGTTATATTACAGTTCCAGACGACGGCTCACAAGGCGTAATGATGATGAACTCTGTTGTGTCTGTTAAGTCAGCTATCAACTCGGCACAAGCCACGATTTCGGCTCGTGTTCCAGCTTCACGTTGTAATGGCGTAATTCTTAACTTTATCGAGCAGGCCAACGATAATTCCAATACGGCGAACAGCTACCGATTGGAACAATTTAATGGTTTAGAAAGTGTGGAATACTTATTTAACGATAGTACAAATAAGTATATAACATATAGATTGGAAAACAGAGACGAGATTATTCGTCGTGGTTTAGAAGCGTTAGCCGACCAGCCATACGACGGCGGACACAATCTTGTTTCACATTCTAAACTTTCAGTCAATCAAGGTTTCTTGGCTGGTTTATCGTTTACCGAATATATTGACTTATCAAGTCAGAAATTTACGGTAATGTTAAACAGCAATATTACGGTGAACTCGGCTCTCGTGGCTCACTTACACTTTTTCAATCTTCTCCAACTTTAATTATATCTTTTTCAAGTTCTAATCCATAACAAACAAAACAAGTATCAAACCAAGAAGATTTTGTTTTTTCACCATTTTTAATAAAACTATATCTTCCATTTGGAATAATGAATTGAAGTTTATCAAAATATTTTTTTATCCATTTAGAACCTAAACTATCAATTGTAGTTAGTACGATAAATGGTTTATCTAAACTAAAAAATAATTCAAAACATTTCTTTTTTTTACTGAATGGAATATTGGAAAAAATTAAATCATATTCTTTTGGATGTTCTCTATTGAAAGCGTCTTTTTTTTCATTAATACAAATCTTATTTAATTTTTTCCATTCTTCAATTATCGTTCCATTACAATAAAATGGATCATAAATAATATTGTAATTTTTAATAAATGGTAATAAATCTTTTAATATTTCAGAATGAGTCTCGTAGTCGTCGTCTTTAAACTCAACTGCTCCGCCTTTTAATCTTAATCTACTTCCACTTTTGTTTTCCATATATATATAATAAAGTTTATTCTTCTTCAACTTTAACTTCTTTCTTTTTTATTTTTTTTTCAATATGACTAAAAAACTTTTCTTTTCCAAGCATACTCTCAATCAAGCCCGCTTTTTTAACACCGATAGTTTCAATACCATTTTCTTCTAAAACCGCTTCACGACTTTCTTTCGTATATGTCTTCGTTAATTTTTTTAATTGTTTGTTGTGATCCACACAGAGTTTTCTTAATTCAGAACCTTTGTAACTGTTTAGTATTTTATCCATTTTATTAATGTGGATAAAATATTTTTAATTATTTTCCGAGTACATATTATATGGATAGTGCGATTGAAGATTTAGAATATATGCGAAGGCGAGAAAAAAGAGAAGAAAAAAAGAAAAAACCGAAGAAACAACACCAGATATTTTTTGGTAAACCAGTTCTAAAAATCGTAAAAAAACAGAATAAAAAAAATAAAATGAAATAGTAAATGAGTGATACTGAAAGTAGCGACGAAGACTGGATACCAAATTCAGACGATTATTCGAGTTCAGAAACAGAAGTAGAAGACGACGAGCGTGATATGGAGATATTAAACTTACGATTAAAGAATGATGAGTTAAAACAAGAAGTTAAAGAATTAACAAAAAAAATGAAAATAATATTATCTCACTTTAGTTTAAATGGCGAACTCGTGGATAAGTTTTGTAAAAGCGTTTGCGAAAAAGGAGGGAATGAAATACAACGAAGCGTTGAAGAGCCCGAAGCTGAAAGCGGCTTACAACAAGAGTAAAGGTTCTATGAAAAAAGATCCTAAAAAATAATCTCATTACAAAGTATAATGCCGTATCATAATGTTGGTTCAAAGAAAACAAAACCTAAGAAGACTATGAAGTCAAGAGACAAATATTCAGAACATAAAAAACATCATTCTTCAAAACACATTAAAGCTATGAAGGCGTTGGAAAAAAAAGGACTATCTTTTACTTCAGCTCATTCTTTTGTTAAAAAATATGTTGGTAAATAGTTTATGAGTTAAATTGAAATGATTATAACCTCATATAAATATATATGGACTACAAAAAAATCACAATTGGAAAAGATACAAAAAAGGAGCGAAAAATACCAACACGCTATATACCAAAAACTCTATCAAAAGAAGACAAGAAGAA
>Ga0181410_1000241_pt1 | contig 24057 bp, 24 predicted proteins | sample 33SPOviralmetaG_FD_130112 | JGI IMG/M metagenome (GOLD analysis project Ga0181410, IMG submission 130112) | Marine viral communities from the oligotrophic San Pedro Time Series (SPOT) site, San Pedro Channel, CA, USA - 33 SPOT_SRF_2012-06-20 | ecosystem: Environmental > Aquatic > Marine > Strait...
ATCAAATTGATGAAATTTATAGGCAAATAGATTCAAGATTTGATAAATTTGAAAATAAAATAAATAAATAATTACTAACCCGTTTTAAGAACTTTCCTTTTTAGTATTTATTAACGATAAAAACGTTTTAATTAAATAAAGATTATATGAGTGAATTTAAATTCCCAACCGAAGAAGTAGAATTACCTTCAAAAGGTTTATTATATCCTAAGGACTCTCCACTATCAAGTGGTAAAGTAGAAATAAAATATATGACTGCTAAAGAGGAAGATATACTAACTAACCAATCCTATATACAAAAAGGTACTGTTTTAGACAAACTGCTACAGTCTCTATTGGTAAATAAAGATATCAAAACTAGTGATTTATTCGTAGGTGATAAAAATGCCTTATTTGTAGCTGCACGTATCTTAGGATATGGTAAAGAATATAAAGTAAAAATAGCTGGTAAGGAAGAATCAATAGATCTTACAGAACTTCAAAATAATAAAATTGATGAGGATTTATTTAAAAAATCCAATAATAAATTTACATATAAATTAGAAAATACTGGAACTGTTTTAGAATTTAAATTTTTAAACGGTCATGATGAAAAGAAAATTGAACGTGAATTAGCAGGATTAAAGAAAATAAATCCTAATTCATCACCAGAACTCACAACCAGATTAAAGCATGTTATTCTTTCTGTAGATGGTAAAGAAGAAAAAAAAGACATAAGAGAATTTGTTGATAATTATTTCTTAGCAAGAGACGCTAGAGCCTTCAGACAATACATAAGTGATTTATCTCCCGATGTAGATATGACTGTATCGCTTGAAGGAGGGGAGGTAGTTTCAGTCCCTATTGGACTTAACTTTTTTTGGCCTGACGCCTGATAGCGCACCTGAAGCTAGAATAGGTATTTTTAGAACTATTCACAGCATGATATTTCATAGTAAAGGTGGTTACGATTTTAATACTATTTATAATATGCCCATTTGGCTTAGAAAATTTACTTTTTCTGAAATAAATAATTATTATAAAGAAGAACAAAAACAGTATGATGATGCTAAAAATGGAGGTAAAGGTAATCAAACTTTAGTATCTTCTGATGGTACAATAAATACCCCCGAATTTTTAAAAAATTCTCAATTATATAAAGGTAAAACAAGTTATAAGTAACAATATTTATAATAAAATACCCTTATGGCTGACGCTAAAAAACAACTTAAGGAACTAAACGATACAATCGATTCTCTCTATAAAAAATTAGGGAGAATGGATACTCCACCTGTATTCAAACCAGCTGAAATAGGGGCAGCTAGAAGAGAAATTCAAAAACTAAAAGTCGATTTAGATGAGGTAAATAATAGTTTATCTTATATATCTAAATCATTCCGTGATAGTATAGCTGAATTATCATCTCAAAATACTGAATTAGGATACGCTAAAAAATCTCTTAAAAGTATAGAAAAAATATCCCGTGATATTTCTTATGAAAATCAACAAGGGATTTTAATTGATGATAAAAAATTAGCTAGTTTAGAAAAGAAAGCTAAACTAGAATATGAAAGTTTAAAAATAGCAGTTGATAGTGGAAGACTAAGTGGAGCTGCACTTAAGGAATTTAAAGACAATTTAGCAACACAAGGAGAATTTGAGAAAACAATGGCTCGAATTCGTGAAACTACTAAAAAAATTAAAGGTGATATAGGAGTTAAAACCTTTGGTTTTATGGATGATCTAATCAAGAAAGTCCCAGGCTTATCAGCGCTATCAGGTCCATTCAAAGAAGCAAGTGAAGCATCCCAAAAAATGGCTAAATCTAATTTAGACTCATTTGGTGAAGTAAACCCTAAAAACTTAAAAATGTTAAAGGGTATTACTAATGAACAAAAAGAAGGTCTTAAGGTGGCCATGAAAAGTGGGGAGAACCTAACTAAAGATAAAATTAAAGAACTAGGAATTGAAAAATTATTAACTAGTCAAAAAGGAAAACAATTAGCAGGAGGGGTTGCTTCTAAAAAAGCAGGAGCACTTTTTGGAAAAGCTGGATTAGCTAAAGGTGCAACTTCACCTTTAAGAGCAGGGTTAAAAGTATTAGGTCCTGCTATAAGTAAAATGCTTACTAAAGCATTAGGTCCTGTAGGTTTATTATTGGAATTATTTAAGGCAATGAAAGCATCAGATAAAATAGTTGCAGACACTGCTAAGAATTTTGGTATGTCTTACGACAATGCTCTTCTTTTAAAACAAGAGATGACTGGTGTTGCTATGAGTTCGGGTAATATTTTTGTTACATCTAAAGGAATATCAGAAACTTTTAATGCTATTAATTCAGCCTTGGGTACTAATACCATGTTGAGTGAAGATATGGCTGTAGAATTTACCAAGCTTAGAACTATGGCTGGGTTTACTAATGAAGAATTACAAGGCATAGCTAGAATTCAGTTGGGTACTAATAAAACTACTGATGAAATTACAGGTCAATTCCTAGCACAAGCTAAGGTTTCAGCTCTACAAAATGGTGTACTTCTTAATGAACAAAAATTACTTAAAGAAATAGGTAAAGTATCAGCAGCAACAACTTTATCATTTGGTAAAAACCCAGCATTGATAGGTGAAGCAGTAGCAACTGCAAAATCTTTAGGTATGGAACTAGATAAAGTAGATGCTATAGCAGGTAGTTTACTTAATTTTGAAGAATCTATTTCTAATGAATTACAAGCTGAATTATTAATTAATAAAGACTTAAATTTAGAAAAAGCAAGACAAGCTGCTCTAAATAATGATTTAGCTACAGTTGCTAAAGAGATTGCTGAACAAATAGGTTCTTCAGCTGAATTTACTGAAATGAATAGAATCCAACAAGAAGCATTAGCTAAATCTGTTGGTATGTCTAGAGAAGACCTTGCTAGTACTTTACTATTACAAGATCAACTAACAGGATTAACTGCTGAAAAAGCAGCTATTGCTACAAAAGATTTTGAAACCTTAAAAGCTAGAGTAGGTGAAGAGGAGGCAATGAGGATTCTTGAAGAAGAAGGAGCTGCTGGTTTAGAAAAACAAGTAGGAATGGGTGATAAACTAAACGCTACAATGGAAAAATTGAAAGAAATTTTTGTGGTTGTAGGTGAAGCTTTAATGCCTGTTTTTGATGTTCTAATAAGTGTATTTAAAATAATAGGACCTATAATGAAAGGCCTATCCCCAGTGTTTAGGATGGTAACTTTAATAGGAAATGCTATAGGGGATGTTGCTAGACTTGTAGGTTCTTTAATTGGTTCTTTATTCGGAGGAGAAATAGATGCTAGTTTTTCAGGGACAAAAGCAGCATTTGGTAAAATGAAACCAACTGATATTTTACCTCCTGGATTTGCTGCGATAGGAGAATTTGCAGGAGTACCTTCAATGGATGAACTAATGATGGCTAATGGAGGTATAGTAACAGGACCAACTAGAGCTGTTGTAGGTGAAGCAGGACCAGAAGCAGTTATACCTTTATCAGGAAATACTCCAGCACTTAAAGTAGATAATTCAGAAACAAATGATTTATTAAGAATGATAGCTGGTAAATTAACTACTGTGGATATGTACGAAGTACAATAACGTAATATTTATAATAAAACATATAATTATGAGTTTAAAAGATAAATTAATTAACGGACAATCAAATTTAACTAGTTTAAATGGTGAAACCCCATCTACACCTAATAGGCAACAATCAACTTTACATAAGGAATATTCTACAATAGATGATCCTATTGCAAGTCGAGTAGCACCTACTAATGGAGTTTTACCACAACCATCTTCTTTAAATAGAGTAGTAATTCCATCTGATAAGTATTTAAACAACTTACCTGGATAATTTACTATGGCATTAGTTAACTTAACAACCAATCTTAAATCTTTAAGGTATGGTAAGGATACAATTGGAGGGGGGAGTAGTAACCAACCTTATGTAACTAGATCTATTCCTGATGATCTATCTGATGTAGGTAGAACAGGGGGACCAGACTTTTTATTAAGGGGTGGAACATTACTACCTAGAATTATACTTAATGATGTATCAAGGTTAACTCAAATGTTAATAGATTTTAGATCTCCTAATGGTCCCTTATTTATAGCAAAACAAAATGTACTTTCTTTAACTAATGTAAATTCTTCAGTTGGGTATAAAGTTCACGCAACAGAAACTGCTAACACAGAACAATCTGATGGATCAGCTATTGGAAATTTTTTAAGAGATAATATTGGTATAAATCAAGGTATATATACTCCTTTAGGTACAATAGGTCAAGCAGTTGGAAATGCACTTGGAGTTCATTTAAATAAACAAGGATTAAATCCATTTGCAAACACAACTGTGGGTTCTCCTGATGGTAATACTCCTTTAGGACTTCCTACTTATTTAAATACTATAGCTAGTAATGAACCTTTTGGAGAAAGAAAAAGTAGATTAGACTCCTTTTGGTCAGATAAGATTAATACTAATACTGGTGCTGATAATAATTTATATTCTTATAGTGGAGGACCTGGAGCTACTTTAGGTGTAGGAAAAACTTCTATTAATATGATAGGAGAATATAGAACTGGAGAAAATAATATCAAAAAAGGATATTGGGATACTAAAATAACACCACAATTTTTCCCTAGAAGTAGTGTTAAAATACAAGATATATTAGTAAATAGTACAAGTGAAGGGAATAAAATATTAGGTGAAAACCCTACTAGTTTGTATGGGTTGTATGGAAGATCCTTATTTGAAGGTGTAGATACTAAAATAATTGCTTCTGCTGGGTTTCCAATAATAGACGTAGAAGCTTTTAATGATAGATCTCCTAGTGTATATCAAGCGGGTACATATTTAAAATCTAATACAGATAAAATGAAAAGTGGAATAAATGATTCTGTTCCACGACAAACATTAACTTCATTAGAATTAAGTAATTATCAACCTACATCAAAAACGGGCATTTTTAATAAAAAAAGCTTTACCACAATAATAGCCCCTTCAGGGTCAGAGCAAATACCGTCAACATTAGATTATACAAGAAAAAACATAGAACAAAGAGTTAATTTAGGTGATCCTGGTAAAAAAGGTAATTTACAAAGTTATACTATAGGAAAAAGAGAAAGTAACTCAACAACACCTAATACTGTAGCTAGAAATGCCGATTATAATCATGCTTTAGATAAAATTACAGCTCTACCAATTTACCGATCTGATTCTGTAACTACGAATAATGTTAAAAACGATTTAGTAAAATTCAGGATTGGAATATTAGATAATGATAATCCATCTGTTAAAAATTATATTCATTTTAGAGCATTTATAGATTCTATGGGTGACTCTTATTCAGCAACTTGGAAAGACCAAAGTTATATGGGTAGAGGAGAAAAATTTTATCATTACGGAGGTTTTGATAGAAAAGTATCTTTATCTTGGACTGTTGCTGCTCAATCAAAACAAGAATTAATTCCAATGTATCAAAAGTTAAATTATTTAGCTTCATCTACTGCACCTGATTACTCATCAGCAGGGTATATGAGAGGTAATTTAATTTCTTTAACAGTAGGAGGTTGGTTCCAAGAACAAATAGGTATTATGTTAGGAATGAATTTAGGTGTTCCTAGTGACTCACCTTGGGAAATAGCAATCCCAGATGGTTTAGGGGGTCAAGCAATAGGTGCGGATGATAGTGAAATTTTAACTGATTCATCAGTAAAAGAAATGCCTAAAATTATTAATGTAACTGGTTTTGAATTTATTCCTATACATAACTTTGTTCCTAGAGTACAACAAAATAACTTTAATGGTGGTAAGAATCTTTCTGGAGGTGGAACATTCATTGATTCATATGGAAAAGAACAGTATATTCAACTAGCAGCATTTTCAGGAAATAATTATGATGGTCAAGCATCAAATCTTAATTATATTCCTAAATAAAAATAAAAATGGGAAGATACACAGAAATACGTAGAGTTAATAATCCCTCATCTAATAATAGAGGGGATAAGTTAAGATATAGAGGGGTTAAATACCCCGAAATACCACTTTCAACTGATGACATTTATGTATATGCTGAAGAAGGAGATAGATTTGATATTTTAGCATTTCAATATTATGGAGATTCTTCTTTATGGTGGATAATTTCAACTGCAAATATTAAATTACCCCAAAACTCATATTTTTTACCCTTAGGAGAACAAATTAGAATACCTCAAAATGTAGGTGCAATAGTAAGTGATTATAATGTATTAAATAATAGATAAATGTTATGCCAAGATTAGTAGGAGAAGCTTTTGAAAACTATCTAGTAAATCAAATAGACGTTAGACAAAATCTAGCGGGTAGTGGTTATAATACTAAATTAAGAAGCAATACAGAAATATCATTACTTAATAATAAAAATGCTTGGTTAAAATTAGCTTCATCAGTGAGGGTAACTTCAACTTCAGAAGTAAAAGAGGCATTAAAAAAATTAAAATTAACTGATGTAGAAATAGAGAAATATCTAGAAAAAAACCAATCAGGAGAAAAAAGATTACAAAAAATAGGTTTAGACAACCCATCACAATTTTTGGGGAATAAATTAGCTAGTAAGTCTGTTTTATTTAATTCTCTTTCCGAAGTAACTCCTTCTGGATTTGATAAAGAGAAAAAAGAAAAAATACAAGGGAGTTATAATCTTAGAGCAGGTGTTGATCCCTCAAATACTTTATGGAACTCTAATTATGCTTATGGTCTTGGAGGGTCAAAATTTGGTATAACTCCTCCACCAGGTCTTGTTGATGCTAAAATTAGATGTATGAATAGAGGATCTATTCGTGAAGCTGATGTTACTATTAAAGCATATAACCAATTCCAGTTTGAGTTAATTGAAACTTTATACCTTAGATTAGGGTTTAGTATGTTATTAGAATGGGGTTGGGATAAATTTTTAAATGATAAACAGGAACTTCAATCAACAGGTAACACACTTAAAGAGGATATATGGTTTAAAGATTATAAAACTTACAACTTTAAAAAATTATTAAGATCTATTGAAAGATATAGGGAAATATATCAAGGTAATTATGATGGATTTTTAGGTAAAGTAACTAATTTTGATTGGAAATTTAGTCCTGATGGAACATATGATATTTCATTAAAATTACTCACAGTAGGTGATGTAATAGAATCCCTAAAAGTAAATTTACCAAGTTCTATAAAAACTCAGGAAGATGTTCAAAAACAATTAGAGGATTATGCTTCTCCTAATTCATTTGATAATATAGGAGTAAATAGTAGTCCTGCTAATTTATTAGATACTTCCCTTGTTAATAATGCCGGTTCTTCTACTTTAGCTTATGATCTATTTACTGATACTTTAGGAGACACAGATAAATGGGTTAAAAAACAATCTCCATATTTTAATTTATATTTTAATCTTAATGAAGAAGGTAAAGGCTCAGATATATTATCGGAACAAATGGTTAAAGATGGAGAAGGAGTAAATATAGATAAATTTGGTTATTTTTTAACATTTGGAGAATTAATTAAAAAGATAAATAAATTTTGTATTCCTTCATTATCAGGAGTAAAAATTATTGGTATGGATAATAATGTAGATACTACAATATGTTCTTCTTTTCCAAATCAAATTTCATTAGACCCTAAAGTTTGTTTAGTTAAACCTAATTTTATTGAATCTATAGCATTAAATAATTATGGACAATTTTCTGCAAACTCACAAGGAGTAAAAGCATATTGGAAATTTATTGATAAAATGAAACAATTCCAGGTTGTAGAAAAAAATGGAAGTATTTACTATGGTAAAACTTTAAATATTTATCTTAATTATAATTTTGTATCTGAATGTTTAGAAGCTCAAACTACGGATAATAATATATTTTTATTTAAATTTTTACAAAAAATATGCGATGGTATAAATAGTGCTATGGGAGGGATTATGAAGTTAGAACCTATAATACAAGATGACCTTAGCATTGTAATACAGGACCAAAACCAAATTAGAGGGATAGAAGAATCTTCATTTGCTGATAGATTTAATGAAGAAACAAATTTTGAATTATTTGGATATCATACTAAAAACTTATCCGGTTCATTTAATACTACATCTAATTTTGTAAGAGATTTTGGGTTTAAAACTAATATAACTCCTGATTTAGCTTCAATGATTTCTATTGGGGCAGCAGCTAATAGTACTTCAACTAAAAATTATGATGCTACTGCTTTTGCAAATTGGAACCAAGGTTTATTAGATCAATACTCTTTTGATTATACAGACCCTATTGAAGAAGATACGGATAAAAATATTACTAAAACAGATGCTATAGATTATGATCCTTTTACAGTTGAAGAAATAGGTAAACTAAAAGAACATTATGAAAATTCTACCTTAGATAAACGTACTTGGATAGGAACAAAAAGAGCATCAAATAGTAAAACCTTTACAAAATTTGGTATTTCTTTTAAAGGAAAAAGAGATGTAGCAAATTCTCCTATTTCAGGAGAAGATTATGAAAATGTTACTTGGGTAGATTATATAGAAGAAGTAGCAGATGATAGAAATAAAGGTGTAGAAGTATCCCCACAAGAAAAACAGAAATTTTCTGCGAATTATATTTATTACTTGATCCAAGGATTTAGAGGTAAAGTCCAAGGGAATGCAATTTATGATAGTTATTATTTTCATTTAAATGATGAATTTATACAAATGGGTAAACAAGCATTTAAAGCTTATGTCGATGCTATTAATAATGAATTATATAATTCTACAGGTAATCCATCTACATCTATAGGTTTTATACCTGTAGACTTAGGTTTAAAATGTGATGGAATTTCTGGAGTTAAAATATATAACGCATTAAAAATTAGACAAGAATTTTTACCACCCCAATATCCCAATGCTTTAGAATTTGTTATTACTAAAGTTGACCATTCCATTTCATCTAATGATTGGGAAACGGATTTAGGTACTATCAGCACCCCAAAAACAAAGGCAGAGGATATTAGTGCCTTTGCTACTGGATCAATAAATAAAATAGCGACAGCTAATCTTGAATTCCAAGCTTATGACGGGAATGCTAATACTGTGTCTTTAACTTCAGGATATAATGTAACAAACACTAAAACAAAATCCGGTCTTATATATTATCCTGAAAACTCTACTAAAAAGGCTATTATGATTCACCATACAGCTGGGTGGCGTCCACCAAAAAGCACTATTGAAAGTACTTGGAGGAAAAAAACTTTTCCAATTGGTACTCAATATGTAATAGGAAGAGATGGACCTAGTGAGCATGTATTTCCTGATGAATATTGGTCTAACCATACTGGTGTAAGTAGAAAATTATCAAAAGCTTATTTAGCTATAGAATTACAAAATATTGGGTATTTAGTAAAATTAGCTAATGGAAAATATAAAGCATGGCCTGGTCAAGTAAAAACAGAGGCGGAATATGGTGGTGTAAGTAAACCTTATACTATAAATTCTAATAATGAGATAATTGAATTACAATCTTATAGAAGTTATAAGTACTGTCAAGAGTATACAGATTTTCAAATGGAGGCTCTAAGAACAGTATTAGTTGGATGGAATGCAAAATTTAATATACCACTTAATGTTAATTTTTCTAACATAGATGATGTATTCCCTGAATTTGGTAAAAAATCTTCCAATGCGATGAAACCTATACCGGGTGTTTACACTCATAATTCTGTTAGACCTACGGGTAAATTTGATGTATTCCCAACTAAAAAAATGATTGAATTTTTAAAATCTTTAAGTAGCTAATGTATTTTCCTTTATCACAAATAACGACAGATTTATACACTCCAGGGGACGAGTTATTTACTATAAGTAATGCCCAACCTTATGAAGGATTTTATTTTAAAACATCTGATGGAAAATTTTATACAGGTAAAACTCCTAATGATGGTCCTAATTTAATATTAGTAAAAGAAAGAATACAATCTGAAACAGATGCTGAAGTTGGAAATCCTGGGGCGTATACTGATGCCGCAAATTTCAATGTCTTCCCCCCAGAATATGCAAATGCAACAAGTGTCAAATCCGATATAGGTTTACCACCATCTTCAAGTATAAATTACCCTACAGAAGATGATTATGAAGTAGGGGAATATCAAAGATATTATTTAAAAAGAAATAATGGATATTCTTATAAAGAAATAGATTTTAATACTTTTACTTTATATAAAAATAAAGATCCCCAAGTACAATATTTCTTGTACCAACCCATAACAGCAACCTGGAATATTACTGGAGAAGCTATTGATGTGTATAAAGTAAATAAAAATATAATAAAAAATGTTCAACAAAATAATGGATGGGAAGGTTTTATTAATTATTTTAAATATAGGTTTTTAAAATATTATAAACCTAGTAAAAAAGAAACTTTTTATACTAAAGGAGGAGAATTAAAAATTTTAAAAACAAGTGAAGAATATATTGGTTATTACCATGTACACCCTGACAAAGGCCTTCTTATGGAAGGAAGATACCATAAATCTACATTTCATAATACTCTAATTTTAATTGAAGAAAATGATGTAGTATTAAAAGCAAAAATAGGGGTTGATGAAGAAGTAGGAACTTCTAGAAGAATAAACTTTCCAAGTATAAATATGGGTGGAGGGTACTAAATAGTTTCGTATATTAGGGTTATAAAAAAGGTTATATGTATTGGTTAGTTGAAACAAACACCCAATTTGAGGTTTTATCTAATAGTAGTTATAAGGAAGCTTTTATAGAAGTTATTCCATATAGCTATGATATACACCCCACAATTAATAATGTAAGTCTAGTGTATATTCGACCGATTGACGCGAGTAAAGGGTTTATTGTATGCATTAGCCATAGTGAAAGTTTTAATGTAAGTAAACACAAATTAGACACATGGTTAAGTAAGTTAGATATATTATATTGTAGAAATAAAAAAGAATTACTACACTATTTTCCTTTAAAAACTCTTTATGACATAACCCCACCTCCTAATACGTATATACTTGAACAATGTACCTATAGTAATATTTTTTACAATAAACATAAAGACATAGATAATCATAATTGTATTATCCCAATAGTTAAACATTTTGAATATTGTGAGGAGATATATGATAATTTAAAAAGTAATATAAACACTAAAAAAAGTAAATATGATGAATTCTTTAACAATAGAGTATCCGTGGTTTTCAACGCTATCGAACGAAGTGGATTACGTGTACACGTACCTAGATTCCAAGAACATTTCCACCCCGTTGTTGGTGAACGAGTCTACAGTCAGTACAACTTAAAAACATTAACAACTAGACCTAGTAATAAATTTAAAGGAGTAAATTATGCAGCACTTAATAAAGAAAATGGATGTAGGAAATCTTTTATCCCAACTAATGATATTTTGTACGAAATTGATATTAGCGCTTACCATCCTAGCTTGTCTTGTCGTCTCGTTGATTATAGTTTCCCCACTGTGGATATTCACGATCATATGTCGCGACTGTATGGAGTAAGCTATGCTAAATCAAAAGAATTAACTTTTAAACAGTTATATGGAGGAGTATTTAAGCAATATGAGCATCTGGAATACTTTCAAAAAATAAAAAAATACGTAGGAGATACGTGGGATAAATTTCAAAACGAAGGGGAAATTATATGCCCTATATCTAATTATGTTTTTGAAAATAGTAAATTAGAAAACATGAATCCCCAAAAGTTATTTAATTATTTATTACAAAATTTGGAAACATCAATGAATGTTCGTATACTATGGGATGTGTTTTGTTTATTAAAAGGTAAAAAAACAAAACTTGTATTATATACATATGATTCATTTTTATTTGATTGGGATAAGAAAGAAACAAATTTAATAGTAGATATTAAAAAAATATTTAAAAAATATAATTTAAACATAAAAACAAAACAAGGTTATGACTATGACTTTAAATAAACCTCTTAGTATGTATAATATGAAATATGATGTAGTTACATCCATACAAAACACAAGTGATTTGAATAATAAGTTATTTTGCACATTCACGGATATCAATAATCTAGATACTTTACTTAATGAAGTTACTAGTCAATATACTATTATTTATAACAAGTTATTTGTTTTAGAGGTAGTAGATAAAAATGAGTATGTAGTTACATATAATGTTGAGCAAGGGAATATTCAAACTATTCCCGATAATACTATTTTAGTTCATAGAAAAAAAGAATCAAATACATTATATACTATTAATGCTTTAAATGAACTTATTAAAAAATTAAATGGTGGTGTAGTAGATACCAAATACCAAATTAATTGGCAGCACTATAGAAATTGTATTTTACTTACTCAACACAACGAGCTTCAACAATTGAATACTAAAATTCATAAAATAGTTGAAATATAATTTGGCTCCCCAAATATTAGTTCGTATATTTAGTTACATATAAACAGTTACAATTAAAATTAGTTACATTTATGGATTTAACAATGCTTAAACAGAAATTGGATACCCTCCAATCAAAACCTCAGGGTGGCGGTCAAAAGACTGATTACACTAAAATTTTTTGGAGACCTACTGTAGGTAAACAACAAATTAGAATCGTGCCTTCGGCATTTGATAAAAAGAATCCCTTTAAAGAATTAAAGTTCTATTATGGGATTACAAATAAGGTTATGATTTCACCTCTTAATTTTGGTGAAAAAGACCCAATTGCATTATTTGCAAATAAACTTAGAGAAGAATATACTAAGGAAAATTACGTATTAGCTAAAAAGCTAGATGCTAAAACCCGTATTTTTGCACCTGTAGTAGTTAGGGGTGAAGAAGATAAAGGTGTTAGGCTATGGCAATTTGGAAAATTAGTATATGAAGAATTATTAGCACTTGCTGTTGATGATGAGATTGGAGATTACACAGACATTGTTGATGGTAGAGATATTACAGTAGAAACTGTAGGACCAGAAGCAACAGGAACTCCTTATAATAAGTCATCGGTTAGAGTAAGACTTAAAACAACACCCCTTAGTGAAGATTCAACAGTAGTAGATGGGTATTTAAAAGAGCAACCAAACCCTGAAGAATTATTTAAAAGGTTTACATTTGATGAAATGAAATCAGCTTTAGAAAAGTGGTTATCACCTGAAGATACAAATGGGGAAGGAGAAATTATATCTGAACCTGCTGAATCTTTTGATGATACGCCAAAATCAAATTTCCAATTGGATACTAGTAGTCAAAATGTTAAAAAGACTAAAAATGACCAATTTGAGGAAATTTTTGAAGGAGGAGAGAAAAAAGTTGATGATGATCTACCTTTCTAAATATGGCAAAAAAAAGAAAATCACTGTCGGCGGCAGTCTCTAAGGAAATACAGTCTAAGTTTGATCTTAATGCTTTTAAAAATAAAAAAGGCTTAGACAAAAATATTAAGTTTAAAGATCAGGATTGGATCCCACTATCAAAGGCATTCCAAGATGTAACATCCATTCCTGGTATTCCTATGGGGCATATTGTGTTACTAAGAGGACACTCCGATACAGGTAAGACAACAGCAATGATTGAAGCAGCAGTATCAGCTCAAAAGAGAAATATAATGCCTGTTTTTATCATTACTGAGATGAAATGGAATTGGGAACATGCAATTCAAATGGGTCTTGATATTAATATTACTCGAGATACTAATGGTGAAGTTATTGATTATGAAGGTAATTTCATTTATGTAGATAGAGAAACTATTAATTCAATTGAAGACGTAGCAGCATTTATTGGAGATTTAATGGATGAACAAAAGAAAGGTAATTTACCTTATGATTTATTATTCTTATGGGATAGTATTGGTTCAGTACCTTGTGAAATGTCACTTAAATCAAATAAAAATAACAATGAGTGGAATGCAGGTGCTATGTCAACTCAATTTGGAAATAATGTAAACCAAAAAATTACATTATCCAGAAAAGAATCATCACCATTTACTAATACATTAGTTTGTGTTAATAAAGTTTGGACATTAAAAGCTGCATCACCTATGGGGCAACCTAAATTAATGAATAAAGGTGGTTATGCAATGTGGTTTGATTCAACATTTGTAGTTACATTTGGTAATGTTATGTCTGCAGGAACATCTAAAATTAAAGCAATTAAAGATGGTAAGCAGGTAGAATTTGCTAAAAGAGCTAATATACAAATTGATAAAAATCATATTAATGGTGTTACTACTAGAGGTAAAATTGTAATGACACCTCATGGATTTATTAATGATACTCCTAATGAACTTAAAAAATATAAAGACTCACATTCAAAAGCGTGGGAGAAAATTTTAGGTGGAGGTGATTTCGATGTTATCGAAGAAGGAGATGAGGTACAAGATATATCTCATTTTGATAGAGAACCAGAATAAAATTATGAAACATAAAGAATTATTTAAGCTGTTGGACGAAGTTCAGGAGCAGGGGGAAGAGCCACAGTTGAAAAGACATGATAGAGTATTAATATTAGATGGATTAAATCTATTTTTTAGAAACTTTGCTATGATGAATATGGTCAACCCTGATGGAATTCATATAGGTGGGTTAGGTGGATTTTTTCGTTCTTTAGGTGCCATGATTAGACAAACTAACCCTACATCTGTTTATGTAGTATTCGATGGAGCGGGTTCAACCGCTAGTAGGAAGAATCTTCTCCCCGAATATAAACAGGATCGTGATATAAGAAGAATTACTAATTGGGATGCATTTGATAGTTTAGATGAAGAACATGATTCAAAAGTTGACCAAATAGTACGTATCATTCAATATTTAAAGTTATTACCAGTTAAAACTACATTAATAGATAAAGTAGAAGCTGATGATATTATAGCAGTGTTATCTAACAAATTGGTAGAAAAATATAATTCAACTTGTTTTATAGTATCTAGTGATAAAGATTTTGTACAATTAGTAACAGATAAGGTTATATTGTATAGACCCATGGAGAAAGAGTATTACACACCTAAAGTTGTAAAGAAAAAATTTGGGGTATTAACTGAAAATTTTATTTTATATAAAACATTACTTGGGGATAACTCAGATAAAATAGTGGGGGTAAAAGGTTTAGGTGAAAAAGGTATATTTAAAAAATTTCCTGAGTTAATAGATAAAAAATTAACTTTAGATGATATTTTTGATATATCTGCTAGGAAATTTAAAGAACATATTGTATATTCTAGGATAGTACAAGATGAAAATAGGCTTAGAAACACATTTAAGATTATGGATTTAAGTAATCCTATGGTAAGTCAAAAAGAAAAAGAATATATTAATACACTTATTATAGAAGATATCCCTGATTTTAATCCTGAAATGTTTATTCAATTTTATAATGAAGATAAACTAGGAGGAATGATAAGAAATCTTGATATTTGGTTAAAAGAAATTTTCGAACAATTTAAAGGTTATAAAAATTGACATTAAAAGCATTAAATCAATACGGAGCGGATTTTCAAATTAAAGTAATTTCTGCCTTACTAGAACATAAAGAATTTTTAACAAATATTCATGATATTATAGAAGATGAATATTTTGAAAGTCAAGCTCATCAGTGGGTAATTAAAAATATCATAAAATATTATGATAAATACCATACTACACCTTCATTAGAAACATTAAAAATTGAACTGCAAAAAGTTGATAATGATGTCCTACAGTTATCTATAAAAGAACAACTTAAACAAGCTTATGTAGCTACTAGTGAAGATTTAGTATATGTGCAAGAAGAATTTACTAATTTTTGTAGAAACCAACAATTAAAAAAAGCATTAATGTCTTCTGTTGATCTACTTAAAGCAGGAGATTTTGAAGCGATAAGATATTTAGTAGACACAGCTCTTAAAGCTGGACAAGATAAAAATATAGGACATGAATATATTAAAGACATTGAAGAACGTTATAGAGAAAATTCACGTACAGTTATACCTACTCCTTGGAAACTTGTTAATGGGATATTACAAGGAGGATTGGGAAATGGAGATTTTGGTCTTATTTTTGGTAATCCTGGAGGTGGTAAATCATGGTCTCTTGTAGCTTTAGGAGGATTTGCAGTAAGACATGGATATAATGTTTTACATTATACTTTAGAATTAGGTGAAGATTATGTGGGAAAAAGATATGATGCTTATTTTACAGGAGTAGATGTTAGTAAATCTGATGTATTAAGAGAAAAAGCAGAAGAAATAATAAATGAACTACCAGGACAATTAATTATTAAAGAATTTCCAACAGGTAGAGCTACTATGTCAACTATTGAATCGCATATTAATAAATGTACAAATATGGGAATTAAACCAGATTTAGTTCTTATTGATTATGTTGATTTACTTTCGTCAAAAAGAAAAAATCGTGAACGTAAGGATGAAATTGATGATATTTATACTAGCACAAAAGGATTAGCTAGACAATTAGATATCCCTATTTGGTCTGTTTCTCAAGTTAATCGTGCTGGTGCTAATGATGATATAATTGAAGGTGATAAAGCAGCTGGATCATATGATAAGCTGATGATTACGGATTTTTGTATGTCATTATCTCGTAAAAAAGAAGATAAAGTAAAAGGAACAGGAAGATTTCATATTATGAAAAATAGATATGGTATGGATGGTCTTACTTATTTTGTAAATGCTAATACTAATAATGGACATTTTGAAGTTCAAAATTACGTTATTCAAGATGAAGAATCAGAAACATTTGCCCCTAATACTAAATCTAATAGTTACGATGATACAGATGATTATATAAAGAAGAGATTAGCTTCTAAATATGATTCTAGTTTTTTTAACATTAAATCATAATTTTTAAAATTTTACTATGAATAAAAAATCTTTATTACAAGAACGTATTGTTTATAAACCCTTTGAATACCCAGAGGCTTTTGATTTTTATATGAAACAACAACAAGCACATTGGCTATGGACAGAAGTACCAATGATGGCTGATGTTAATGATTGGAAACAAAATCTATCAGAAACTGAAAAAAATATTATAGGTTCTATTCTTAAAGGATTTGCTCAAACAGAAACAGTAGTAAATGATTATTGGACACAATTAGTTACAAAATGGTTTAGAAAACCTGAAGTAATTGCAATGGCTGTAACTTTTGGTTGCTTTGAAACAATTCACGCCGAAGCTTATTCTTTATTAAACGAAGAATTAGGATTAGATAATTTTAGTGAGTTTTTAGAAGATGAAGTAACAATGGCTAAAATTGATGCTTTAATGCAAGTTAAAGATTCTCATGATGGTACCCCTGATTGGCACGAAAGAGCTAAATCATTAGCAATTTTTTCAGCATTTACCGAAGGAGTTAACTTATTTAGTTCATTTGCTGTTTTATTATCTTTTAAATTACAAAATAAACTTAAAGGAGTGGGACAAATTGTTGAATGGAGTATTAGAGATGAATCTTTACATTCAAATGCTGGATGTTGGTTATTTAGAACATTACTAAAAGAACACCCAGAATATGATACACCTGAATTGAAGGCACAGATAGAAGAAGCAGCTAAATTATCTTTAAAGTTAGAATTAGATTTTATAAATAAAGTATATGAAATGGGTGATTTAGAAGGTTGCACTAAATATGATTTAGTATCATTTATTAAACATAGATTAAATACAAAAATGGGAGATTTAGGTTATGGTCCTGTAGTAAATGGTATAGATGAAGAAGCAGTACAAAGAATGAGTTGGTTTGATAATTTATCAGCTGGAAAACAACATACAGATTTCTTTGCAAATAGAGTTACTAATTATTCAAAAGGTGTTCAAAATTGGGATGCTGGCGCATTATTTTAAAATATGGAAAACAACGCACTACAAGTAGATTATACAAATTGGGAAGCTGGAAAACAGTATCCTGAATGGATGGATGAAATTTCTTTAGCAACAGTATCAAAGGGATACTTATTACCTGGGGAAACAGTAAAAATAGCTTATAGAAGAGTAGCAAATGCTGCAGCTAATAGACTAAAAAAACCAGAATTATCAAATAAATTTTTTAAATTATTTTGGAATGGTTGGGTTGGATTAGCATCTCCTGTATTATCAAACATGGGTACTGATCGTGGTTTACCTATTTCTTGTTTTGGTATAGATACACCTGATTCAATACGTGGGATAGGTTTAACTAACGCAGAACTAATGAAGTTAACAGCATCCGGTGGGGGTGTAGGTATTTCATTATCCCGTATTAGAGAACGCGGAACTGGAATATCAGGTAATGGTAAAAGTGAAGGTGTAGTACCATGGGCTAAAATATATGATTCTGCAATAATTGCTACTAACCAAGGAAATGTTCGTAGAGGAGCGGCATCTGTAAACTTAGATATTAATCATGGGGATATTAATGAATTTTTACAAATTAGAAGACCTAAAGGAGACCCTAATAGACAATGTTTAAACTTACATCAATGTGTAGTGGTTGATGATTTTTTTATGCGTAAGCTAGAAGCTAGGGACCCAGATGCCTTAAATACTTGGGCAACTATTTTAAAATCTAGAATGGAAACAGGTGAGCCTTATATCATGTATAAGGATAATGTAAATAAAGATAACCCAATTGCTTATAGATTAAATAATTTAGATGTAACAATGACAAATATTTGTTCAGAAATTACATTATTTACAGATGAAGAACATTCATTTATTTGCTGTTTATCTTCCATGAATTTAGCAAAACATGATGAATGGAAAGACACAGATGCAGTTGAATTAGCAACTTGGTTTTTGGATGGAGTAATGCAAGAATTTATAGATAAATCTAGTGGTAGAGAATCTTTAAAAAGAACTCATAAACATGCTTCTAAAGGTAGAGCTTTAGGTTTAGGTGTAATGGGGTGGCATACATTTTTACAACAAAAGGGATTACCTTTTAATTCAATAGCCTCAACAGCTCATACTCATAACATATTCTCAGATATCAGACAAAAAACAGAAAAAGCTTCAATGGCTTTAGCTCAAGAATATGGTGAACCTCTTTGGTGCCGAGGTACTGGAATGAGAAATACACATTTACTAGCAGTAGCTCCTACAGTATCTAATTCTGTGATAACAGGTGGTATTTCTGCAGGAATTGAACCTTTACCTGCTAATGTTTATACATTTAATGGAGCTAAGGGTACTTTTATTAGAAAAAATAAGGTATTACAATCTTTATTACAAGAAAAAGATGAAGATAAAAATAAATGGTGGGATCAAATGTTACAAGATGGTGGTTCTACACAAAATCTCCCAGATAATGTATTAACCCCTGATGAAAAAGAACTATTCTTAACATTTTCAGAAATAAATCAGTTGGAATTAGTGCGACAAGCCGCGATAAGACAAAGATACATTGACCAAACACAATCTTTGAATCTTTCATTTGATCCCAATGATTCACCAAAATGGATAAATCAGGTGCATATGGAAGCATGGAAGCTTGGGATAAAAACATTATACTACCTAAGAACTGATAGTGTGATAAAAGGTGACCTTGGTTCAAGAATGGCAGATTGTGTATCTTGTGATGGATAACCATATGTATTAATGTTATTCTACATAGTTGTTAGTTACATTTTGTTTAACTAAAATCAAATATTTTATGGAAATTTTAACTAAGATTGGCTCTTGGGCCAACAAACTGACTGAAATAGGAATTTCAGTTATTGCACTCGGGATAGTACTTGAAGTATTATTTGGCGGAGTTGGTATTCCTTTTTGGGAAAATATATCTGTAGTAGATAATATTATGGGGATACTTGGTAATCTAGACGGGAAAGGCCTATTAGGTCTAGTTGGTGCTTTTGTACTAATTCATATACTAAAAAAATAGTATAAAAGATTGCAAAGAAGATTAAGAAGGGTGCATTAGCACCCTTTTTTTTTATATTTATAAGCAAATAAGGTTGTTAAAAGATATAGTTATCTACGTAAATAAATAAATTAAACTATATGAAAAAACTACTATTATTAGTATTTATATTATTATTAACAGTTCCTTCTTTTAGCCAAGAAGAAGAAAAAACTTCATTCTTTAAAAAGGCAACTAAAGAATTTTATAAAGATTTCCTTAAATACGGAACAGTATATGGTGCTGGTAGCATTTCAAATTCAATTGAAGCTGCTGAACCCACATATTTTTTAAGAACCAACCCAGATGGGAGTATCTACTCAATTCCAGATGTAGTAAATAATACAGAAGTATTCCCATTCGATTACAGATATGGGTTTGGTATTAGAAAATTAGCAAGATTTGATTACGAAAGAAAGCCAAGAAATTATTATGATGGTACTGAAGAACAATTAGTATTTGGAGCACCTACATCAGCAGTTCAAGGATTAGAATATCAATTCCATTTTGAAAAAGAAAGATGGAGAGGTGAAGATTTTATTAATTATAATTTTTTCTTAAAACATACTGGTAAATATCATATAGCAAAAATCCAAGCTAGAGAAGTAGGTAAAATTAACTTAAAGTATAATTCAGCTGAGTTAAGAGGTAGACTACCGATTGGAGAAAAATTTAGTGTATCTGCAGGTGCTATATTAAGAGGACATGAAAGAGCATACGGTTATAATCCAGTTGAAATTTGGTTAAATGAAACTGAAGTAGCTATGGATGGTAATGGCAATCCAGTTATAGGCCCAGATGGAAATCCTTTAGAGTTTCCTATTAATCAGTGGTACCAATTAGGATATGAAAATGGGTATACTGATGTTTTTTATACTCAAACAAGTCAAGATTATAACACAGGGGAAGAATTAACAACACAAGATTGGTACTGGGTAGATGAAGATGGAAACCAAGTTGCATCTTCTGATTTAGATTTTAGAGAAAGAATAATGCCTGGTTTAATGAATGAATTTAATGGTAGAGCTTGGGATTTATTAGACCCATGGATGGAAATTGCTCCAATAGTAGGAGTAGATTTTTACCATTATGAAAGAAATTTTTGGTTACACGCATACGCAAATTACATTTTACCATACCACAAATATGTAGCTGGAGAAAAAGAATTTAGTTATCTTAATAGAAATAATTGGGGTAAAGGTGGACTAATTTTAGATAATGATTTAGAACAGTGGGATGATTATTCCGCAGGTTTAAGTTTTGGAACAAAAATAGGAAAAAATTTAGGAATATTTGTTGAAGGTGAATATTCTAAAATGTGGGATAGTGAATTATATCAAACAACCTTTGGATTAAATTATACATTTAGATAAAAGATGGCACAACAAATAGGTGAGGATACTAAAGTAACCTTAGATTTAAAAACAATAGGAATGATAGTAGCATTTGTTATTTCTCTAGCAGGTATGTATTTTACATTAAAAGCGGATATTGCTTATGCAGCCACACAACCTGAGCCAGTTATTGAAAGAGTAGAATATGACTTAAAAGATGAGTTGATTCGACAAACAATAATGGATACTCAAGAAGATGTAGAAATGATTCTAGATAAATTAGATAAACTAGAAGATCGCATGTATGAAGTATCGAAAAAAAATTAAATGAAAAAATTTCTATTAATATTATTAGTAATTCCCTCAATTCTTATAGGACAAAGTGAAGTTCCAGATAAATATTGGTTAGATGATTCTAATTATGAGGATGTAGTAAATGGAAAAGATGCATTTGGTGACGATGAAATAGAAATTAAAGTTGTTGAATATTGGGCTAAATTTAATGAAAAAAATTGTTTTTCTGACTGGGACAAACTGCAAGATGTTAAATATTATCGTGTAGATATTTCAAAAGCACCATTAGCAAAGAAAAAATATAGAGTAAGAATGGCTCCAACTTTATTTATTATAGCAGATGGAGAAATAATATCCAAATTTAAAGCAGGATTAGATTTATTATTTCCTGCTACATTAGAAGAAGTTCAAGAAGCAATCAAAGAAGCTAAATTATCAAGTCAATTTTAACTATGAAAAAAATATTATTATTATTAAGTATAATTCTAATTTTAGGATGTTCAAAAGATGAAGAAATTGTTTTAGAACAAGTTTTTGAAATATCTTTAGATAATGACTCATTTGACCCATACGAAAGATATTCAGTAATAAATACATTTGGGGGAGAAAAGTGGGTTGATGGTAAATTAAAAAAGATATTTATTCTTTATCTTCAAATAGATGATGGTGAAGTTAGATTAGACAGGCAACACTTTGCATTATACTGTTTAGATTCAGATGCTAATGATGATGGTGAACTATTAGATATAGGAACTTACACTTGGGAAAATCCAGATAATAAATATGCTGGGGTTGAAATACCCGGTAATGATGAATATGTAGTTTGGAATGAAGTAATAGTACAAGATGCTGGTCAATTAGGTGGGGCACATAATGGCTTAATATGTTTAACTGCTGAAGGAGAATTTTACAACCCTTATATCCAACGAAATATGACTGTATCAATGAGATTAGAAAACTTCCCAATTGGGCAGGATATTACATCAACACCTTACGGATATTTATTAGATTAATATATTTATAATAAAACGTTTCATAAAAAGTTATCATATGTTTAATAAATTAAAGAATAAGTGGATGGCGTTTAAAAATCTATTTAATGATAAAAACGATATAAATGAAAAATCAGTAGTTGGATTTGCTGCTTTTGCAATAATGACTTTATTTGCAGTAGCTGATCTAGTAACAGGATACTTTGGTAAAGATTTAGTAATTAATGAATTTATTTATGATTCATTTTTATTTATTACCTTAGGGTGTTTTGGTATAGCCGAAATTGGAAAAATATTTGGTAATAAAGGATCATCACCAGCTGAAGAACCTGCTCCAGAACCAGAAGAACCAAAAGAAAGACCGGGTATTAATATTAATATAGATGGAGACGATTGGTAAAATGAAAAAAAGAATTATAGCAATATTATTTTGTATAATACTTCTAGTACCTAGTTGTGCTTCTCCAAAACCAGTACTACCAAAATCAGAACCAACAGTAGAAAAAGTTGTAAGTAAAGACCCATTAATGAAATTACTTGCATCTGCATTAATTATATATGCAATTCAAATACTTGTAACAAAATAATATGAAATTAGAAGTTTTAAGATTTAGCTCACAAAATGATTCCACCTTAGGTATGTTATTTAATGTAACAGAAGGTAGAAGATTTATTTGTTTTACTTTAGAGGATGAAGCTAGAGATACTAAAGTAATGTCAGAAACAAGAATACCAGAAGGTATTTACGAAATAAAATTACGTACACACGGAGGTTTTCATAGTAGATATTTAAAAAAATATGGTAGTAAATTTCATAAAGGAATGCTCCATGTACAAAATGTACCTAATTTTAGATATATTTTATGGCATACTGGAAATACAGATGAGCACACTGCAGGATGTCTTCTTTTAGGTGATACATCTCAACAAAATATTAATAAAGAAGGTTTTATAGGTGGGTCAACATCTGCATACAAAAGAGTTTATCCTATTATAGCTGATGCACTTGTAAAAGGAGAACAGGTTAGAGTTAAGTATATTGACTTTGATACTGCTATTAGACATAAATAATTCTTTGGCTTATAGCTAGATTTTTCTTATATTTATGATTATGCTTAAAAACATTAAACAAGGAATGTTTCCATTCCTAATCGCATTTTCTGCCCTATCAGTTTCGGGTTCAGCTGCTTTCTATTCTGTAAGTGGATTAAGTAAACTTTTTGCGGGGGCAAGTTTAGAAGTTATTATAATGGCGGGCTCATTAGAATTTGCTAAGTTAGTAACAGCTTCACTTTTATACCAGTATTGGGACACAATTAATAAAACATTACGAACTTATTTATCTATTGCTACTATTATATTAGTATTAATTACTAGTATGGGTATCTATGGGTTTTTAAGTGCTGCCTATCAAGAAACTTATTCTAAACTCACAGCAGTAGAAAACCAGAAGGGATTTATTCAACAAAAAATTGACTTTTACCAAAATGATGTAACAAGATATGATACGGAAATTGAAAGAATATCTAGTAATATTAGTACTTTATCTAATGCAAAAGCTTCGTCCATCGAAGTACGA
>Ga0181410_1000242_pt1 | contig 24023 bp, 26 predicted proteins | sample 33SPOviralmetaG_FD_130112 | JGI IMG/M metagenome (GOLD analysis project Ga0181410, IMG submission 130112) | Marine viral communities from the oligotrophic San Pedro Time Series (SPOT) site, San Pedro Channel, CA, USA - 33 SPOT_SRF_2012-06-20 | ecosystem: Environmental > Aquatic > Marine > Strait...
ATTTAAAACAAGCTCAAAATATAAATCAATTACGATACCTATTGAAAAAGATCTAGAGAAATTATTAAGATTTTATATTAGAATTAATGGTATGGGTGTATTGTTTAAATCTTCAACAGGTAAACCATTAAGTCGTAATGCATTATCTCAATTACTTTTAAAAGAAACTAAAAAGAGAATGGGTAAGTCAATATCGACAACCATGTTAAGAAAGATATATTTAAGTTCGAAGTATGGTAAAGTAAAAGAAGAAATGGAGAAAGACGCCAAGGTAATGGGTCATTCAACAGAAATAGCCCAGAATGTATACATTAAAAAACAACAAGAAGAATAATGCGTTTTATTTCTCTAAAAAAAAAATCTTACGTTATTATATAAATGTGGAATTTAATAGAAGATTTAAAGTATGGTAAAATACGTGAAAAGATTGTAGTATATTTTCTCAATAAGAATATATATAATGACGAACCATTAAAGTTATATTCAAATGAAAAGAAACAGGTTGATTTTAGAAATAGTGAAATAGTAGGTGAATTAAAAAGTAGAACATTTAAACATGATTTTTATTCTACTACTTTTTTTGGTTATAATAAACTGAAATATTTACAGAAAGAGAATGATAAAAGAGTATGGAAGTTTTACTTCTTATTTACAGACGGTTTATATGTATGGACTTATAATAAAGACCAATTTGAAATTAGAGATTACGAACATAGAGAAAGAGGTGTAATAGACCAAGTATATATTGATATTAAATATCTAGAGAAATTAACTTCATTAGTAAATAGTAATTCTGCATTACCTCATGACTGGGCTGAATATGTTAATCAAAATTAATCAAGTAATTACCTTGTTTATAAATTAAAGTATAATATGTTTTTGTTTTTTTTTTCTTTTTAACCTCGATTTGTTTTTTCATTTTATTAGAAATAACAGGTATTATCTTTTCTTTAACAGCGGGGTCATTATTAAGTAATCTAATAGCCCGTCTTACACTAGGTATATCACCATATTTAGACATATCTTTTAAAGGTATATAAATTTCTTCAAATGAATTAAATATACTGCGATCTAAATTATAACCATTATTACAGTATATAATTACTTCTTTACAAAAGTTCATTAACTTGTTTTTTTCTTTTACACTTAATAATTTATCAGGGTTTTGGTTAGATAGATAATGCAGTAATTCGTCTTTATTATTTATCATGTAAACCTCTGTATCTGGTATTATCTCTTCAACGTTTTTAATATAAGACCATAGACATATACTTAATTTTAATTTATCAAATGTATTACAGTTAGGTATATCAATATTAAACCTATGAATAATATCTAACATATCACCCTTACTAAAACTTTTGTTTATCATTATATTATATGTAAATATTTTATTTACACTATTATAAACTAATGCCCCCGAAACAAGTTGTACCGACTGGTGAATTAACTGGCCCAGAATTAAGGAAACTTATTAGAGCTCATAACATTTTAAGTAAAATAACTATACCAAAAGGAACAGATAGAAATGGTTTAATTGCATTAATTCAAAAAAGAAAATATAAAGTTAATCATAAAAAAAAATCAATTGAACCCATGGTAAGTAGAAGAGAAGGTATTATTACTTTAAAGAAAGCGGAAGAACTTACAAAACCCAAAGTTCTTACAGAAGAACAAATTAAAAAGAAACAACAGGCGAAACAGAAAAAAGAAGGTGAGAAGGCGTTTTTAAAACAGGCCATACCTAAACCACCACCAGTAAGTAAACCAAGTAAACCAGTTAAGGTTGGTAAACCACCACCTAAACCTAAAATGAAAAAAGAAGACGATATAAGACCTGCAAAGATACCATACCCTACAATACCGAAAAATGTAAAGGGTAAAGTTGTTAGAGGTTCTATAGGTGGTAGACCCGCTGGTAAGAAGGTAAATGTAGGTAAATTAAACCCAGCAAAATTACTAGTAGACGACGGTGCTGGTACTGGATTAAATAACCCATTAGTTAGAAAAAAGAAAGTAAGTAAATTAGGTGTAGATAAAAAAAAAGAAAAAGAAAAGAAACCTATTACATTAAATAAACCTAAACCTCAAAGAATTGAAACAGGTACATTAAATAAAGCGAATTTAATTAAGAAAAAGAAAGTAAAAAAATCGCAAGAAGAGATTAATAAAAATAAAGACAAGCTTCAACGTTTGGACGGTATTAATAGATTAAAGACTGCAGAATTAAGAGATTATGTAAATCAATACAATTTATCTAAAGATAGAGAAAGAGAACTCCGTAGTAAAGGTGAATCTAAATCTCAACTTGTTAATAAGATTGTAAATTATGATATTGATAAAATGTTTAATATAAAAGTACCTGAAAAGAAACAACGAATTACAAAAATTATAAGTGAAGAAGATAAAGCGAAAATACTGGCGGATAGATTAGAAAAGAAAAAACAAAAACAAAAAGAAGCTAAAGAACAAAGAGATAAAGAAAAACCATGGAAACCTATAAGAATATTAGTAGGTCAGTTATACGCTCGATACAATAGACAATTAAGAGAAGGAGAATATAAAGACGTTAAATCATTATTAAAGAAAATGCAGAATGAATTTGACGAAGCGGTAGAAGAATTAGAAGAAGACGCAGAAAAGAAAGATATCGAACTAGACGACGACGTATATGAAGAACTAGACCAACTTCTAGATAATTATAAAACACAATTAAAAAGTATAGCCGAGCGTGGTCTTAAAGGTGAATTTAGTGCAGAATTTAAGAAGGCTGAAAAAGAAAGGTTAAGAAAAGAAAGAGATAGTAAGTAATTACTTTCTAGGAAAACAATAATACCCATTACTAGCGTCATTATCAATTATCTTTAATCTCATTAATGCAGTAATACAGTTAAGAAAATATATATGGTCGCTTCTTCTTATAGGTTGATTATTCTTTTTACGTGCATAAATCATATTACAGAAATGTAGATATGTTTTAATTTGTAGTTTAATAGGTATACCTTTACATGAGTAAATCATTTCAGTACCCTGTTGTAAATAATTATCTAATGTTTTATTTTTCTTATTATCTAAACCGAAGCTACTGATTAATAAATCTTTATAATAAAAACATATTGAACCTTCTCTACCTTGATATATCATTCTTTATACTTAATTATATTATAAATATAGTCTTTAAACTTATATTATGACTATTATACCTTAAAAATAGGGTATTAAACTTAAATAATGACTAAAATAGGGTTTAAAGACTAATAAAACACGTGTTTTATGTTTCTTTAAGTGTTAAAAGAGGTATATTATTAGATTAAAAGGGTTATTTAACCATATTAATACTTAAAAAGAGGTAAAAACAGAGATTAAAGGTATATATTATCAAGATAAACTACAGAAACCATTTAAACTTGGGTTTACTTCAACAAGTTCTTCTATTAAATCATTATTACCTTCGTCTTCACTATCAGTTGTATATTCTTCACTATCAGTTTCAGGGTTATAGTCAGGGTCAATAGATTTTTCATATTCTTCTTCTATATGTTTTAATACATTCAGTAGGTCAACTTCACCACGGCGAGCCAGAAATGATTTGAGTTCTTCTAATTCTTCTAACATGTTTTAATATAGGTTAGATAATAAATATAATAAATTAAACCCGCCTCTAAAATAAAATCAGGTGTAATATTAATTTTAATAAACATATACTTTAATAAATTATTTTTTTTTATCGAGACTTTGTAAATATTTTGAAATGATATCTGTATCTTGGGTAATATTTTTAATTACCTTATAAATTACTGCACTATCATTATCTACTCGTGCGAATGTTTGGTTGGGGTCTGTTATTGCAGTTGTAATAGAAGTAATAACTTTCTTTTTAGTTATAGTAAATGTAAACTCATTATCACTACCAAAATAATAATCACCCCCAGAGTATTGTTTATCACATATACCTACAACTGGTAATGTAGTCTTACTATTGATACCACCGATATATGGGTTGTTATCTATGATATCACTTCTTATAGTATAATAAGGTCTTAACATTTTTCTAGGTAAGTTTTGAGCTAATATATTTATACTACCAGTAGCCTGCGATATTGCAGGGGTCATTTCTATTTTTGTTGGTACAGTAGTAGAAGTAATAACAGAAGAAGACGGTATCTGGTTTGTAAAATACACCGCACCATATTCATTTACTATATAGTTTCTTAAATCACTTGGTACTACTGTTGCGTTTGTTGTAATAATATTTAAATTATTTTTATTATCACTACTTACTCTTACAGTTCTATTATTAGAAGAAGTTTCTGGGCTGAATAACTGGTCGTATGTAAACCCTAATATACCCCACATAGAATTTCTAAAATCTTCTTTATCATAACCTAAATCAGTAAAATATACACCCGATACACTATCAAAGATAGACCATGAGTTTATATTACGATTCTTAACTACTAGATTTCTTATACCTGACGTCATACCGGTAGGTTTATATGTCGCCGGTACTTCATTTACATAAGGTCTCATATCAGGCGTATAAGTATATTTACTAACTCGTTTATTTACCTTATAAACTACCGCCCCACCATTTTGAGTATTATCCTCTCTTTCTTCACCCTTTAAATTATCCCCTGCACCCACCGCACTTTGACCCGCTAATTCTGGTGTATGTAAATTAGAAAAATAAAATCTTTGTTGATCTGGGTCATATTTAAATAAAGGGTTATCTGCTCCTACATAATTATATCTTAAGAAACCAGAAATAGGTTTTATAGCTTCTATTTTTGGTGCTGTTGTTTTCTCTGCATTCAATATAGCCCATTTATTTACACCTAAATAACCTTTATCACTTCTACCATTTATACCACATGCATATACACCACCATAAGAATTAAATGAAAAATCAAAACCTATACTAGTAGTAGAATGTAATTTTTTAATACTTGTCCCGTCTCCAAATACACCTTCATTTATACCACCTATCAGTTCAGGGTGTAATTCTATGTAAGACGTTAAACCTAATGTATATTTAGTAGCGAAACCATATGATAAATTATTAGTGCTATTACCTTCACTATATATACCTTCATACCTTTTATCAAAATAAAAGAATATTGGTACTGATTGTTTAGTTGGTTCAGCTGGTTTACCAGAACCGTTATCTGTTGTATTTAAATTATCACCACCTAATTTAGTTCTACCTGTTATATCTCTATTAATATGTAAAAATCTTGTATTATCTACTGAATTATTATCTACTGTATCTGTATTGGGTTGTATTGCATGAAAATTATCATTATCAAATAATTCAGGGTATAATTTCTGGGCCTTAAAGAAATTACTTAATAGAATTAAATTGTCATTATTCCATTCTAATGATAGTCTAATAGTTTTAGTTTTTCTATCTGCGATTAATACCTCATTTAATACAGTAAACCCTACTTCTTGCGATAAACCGTTTAAACTTTGACCTGTTATTCTTAATTCAGGTCTTTTACAGTATATATTGTAAAAATTAGAATTATAATTTAGTGCAGATTGTAAATCGTCTCTATTTACGTATGCTAGTTGTTGTTTTCTTGAAAATGTATCTATACTACCACATAAAAATGGTTTATGAGTATTACTATTATATGTTATGGTAATATCTCTAGGGTTTCCTTGATTATCTTTAATAGAAAACGTTGTACCTGTATCAGGTTCTTTTAATTGTTTAGTAATTTGACTGGCTATATTTTCAGGTGAACTAAAACCTGCCTCTAATGATATTTTACAGTAATCTGTAAATATTTGATATTCGTCTTCACATGGTTCTGTATTAGTTGGGTAATAACCTTGTATAGGGTCGCCATTATTTCTAATAGTTTTATCTCTTAATAATGTAAACTCTGCGAGTAAATCCATTCTTCTCATTAATGTTAATCTACTATTATCACTTCTTAATCTAAAAAAACCAGTATCTATACTATATTCTTGTTGAGAATCGCCACCAGCTATAAACATGTAATCACATGAAGCGAACTGACCGGCGATTTGTTCTGTTGACCTACCCCCTACGTATTGGTCTCCCGTGCTCCATATAGAAGTAGGTATTGGGTCTGCTCCTACAGGGTCAGGGTATATAAATCTTCTTGGTAAAAATGTATAACCACTTTCACCATTCGTATTTAAATAATATTGTTTTGATATATAAGTTTCATTATCTTTTACAGTATAAGTAAATGTATCTTTCTCACTTTTAATACGTTGAAAACCGTTAATAAGAGGTACAGAAGGTTCACTTGTATCTGGGTCTACGTCGTCTATATTTGTAGGGTATTCATTTTTTTCTTTAATATAATTGATAGTTCTTGTTTTACCAGTATCTACACCTTTAAATTCAATTGTATCACTACCAGCCCCTACTTCACTAATATATGCACCTTGTATTGATACTGTATCACCAATATTTAATTCTACACCTTTACCTAATTCATTTGTAAATAATGCAGGGTTATTATCATTACCAGATAATACTTGAACGCTATGCTGTCTATTACAGTCTAATATAGTTAAGTCAGTATACTCCATTTATATTTAATATTATATATTATTTTTTTATTTTAGACATAAAATCTCTTTTAATATTTCAGCCTTTTCACCCTCATAATAATCGTCTACACTTAAATCAGGTCTATCAAATTGTTTCTTATCTATTGTATTACCGTCATGGGCTACACATATCATAAAAAAATCATTTTCACTATCGAATACATTTTTATTATTTTGTATGAACTTACACCCTTCACCTTGAGAACTATTTTCAAAACCATTCATACTATTAAAATATTTTTTAGTAAAGAACATAGTAGCCTCATGTATTTGTATTTTATTACCACACCTTATACCAGTCATAATAAAGTCTTTTTGGGGGTATGTAAATAACATAGAAGAACTACCTACTAAACCAACCTTATGTTTTTTTAACATAGTATAACTATACATTAAATAATCAGTATCATATATATCGTCGTCGTCCATAAAACATAAAAACTTATTTGAAGATAATTTTTTAACTAAATTATTTCTTTTTTCTCCAATAGTTCTCTTTTTTTTTGACCTATGATATACTAATTTCATAGGGTAAATATCTAATTGTAAACCTGCAATATTATCTGTAAACGGTTCATTACCGTCGTCGTCTATGCATACTTCTATTTTTTTATGAGGGTAGTTTAAGTTCTTTAAATTATGTAAATATAAAGGTAAGAATTTATTACGATTATATGTAGGTGTTAAAATTGAGATATTTGGTAAATCACTCATTATATTATAAAATATATTTTATTTTATTATTTCAAACTCTTAAAGGTCTAACATGTAGAAGAACAACCGTCTTACCTAACAAGTCAGTCGCTAGTGTTTCGTCTTCATTAACTAAATCAATATCAAAGGTATTGGCTACTATCTCGTCTGGGTTGTTAAGTGAAATATATGTTTTTTCTGGGCTTTCCAGAAACAAAGAGCCTACCGACTGATCTGTACCAGAAGAAAACCTTGGTGCTGAATATATAATTTTACTGAATGAAGAACGCCCTGCATTATAAGTAGTGATATTGAAATTATTAAGTCTTACAAATACATTAGTAGTAGATTTAAGTTCAGGTGTAGATACACTATTAAATACACCCCCACCACTCGCATTTGTTGAATCATAAGTATCAATTACCGCTTTATTTTCAAAACCCATAACTAAATCAGCGTTAGCGTCTTCTGTAGGTTTATATTTACCACCGTCGTCAGGTAATACTATCATTACAAAATTATAATCTGGGTAGCCAGAAGCGTTAAGACCCTTGTATACATGACTTATAGCCCCTCCCATATCATTATAAGGTCGTGTATCTACTGGTTTCGCATTTGTAATTTCTAAATCATTTGAAGATAAATAACCCCACCAGTCTGTAATACCATATTTCATACCAATATTTCTACCAGAAAACTTTTCAAGAGTTAGAAATCTTTCAGTCGCAGGTGTTCCTGCTTGATAACTAGAAATAAACGCCATAGGGTAAAGACACCTACATGTATCTGCAACGGGTTTAAATATAGTACCCTTCGTACCAGTATCAGGTAGTAGAAGCTGAAACCCTTTCACGGGGTCATTAATGTAAACAGATATTTTTTCATTCTTTACTACCATTTTAATTTTATCATAATTCGCAGTATTAGTAGACCATACATAAGGTTCAGCCCCAGCGAGGTCGCTACTGGCGTTAGTCCAGTATGGTATCTCTTCCATACTCATAGGTTTATTAGCGTCATACCCAGCGTCAGTAGTATCATATACAGCGTGAAAAACACGTATATGACGTGAGGTCTTATCTGTTTGAACTGCTGATACAATAAAATCACCAAACATATTTTTATTCTGGCTCATTTTACTGGTCTCCTCATTTAGATAGTCAGGGTTTTTACCTACTGCCCTACTACGTGTTAAACCTACCGCCCATGACGTATTGTTAGCGTCTCCAATACCCATAATATACTCACCGTTATTAAGTGCAATAGGGTGGTCTGTTCCTATAGCGACATTAAATACCTTATCTTTACTAGACCCTAATGTAAGTGCTTTTATTTTTTGATTAGAGGCGTCGTATGATATACCTCCTCTACTATAATTATTAACCCATGTGGTAGGTAAATTATTATCACTCGCACCAGAACCACGTGCCTTAAACTCATATTTAAAACCGTCAAATACTTCGTCTGTATCCCTCGATACTGATACGGTATTCATTCCAAAAGTTTCAGGGTTAGGTACACCATTATTAATACCAGTCTGTAATCTCTGTGCGGTATCCTGAACCGAAGAAGATACTGTTCTATCAATATCAAAACCAGTAGGTATAGGTACTGACGTCGTAGCGTTAAGGTCTACAACCAAAGGTTTTACACCATAATAACCATACCACCTTGAAGAAGGGTTTAATGTAATAGAACCGTCTTTTACAATTTTCAAACTTTGAACCGCTATCTCACTATTTTTAGGTATTCTTAAAGGTTGTTGTAAATGGTTAGAGAAACTAAAAGGCGACTGAAACTCGCTGATACCAGTTGTAGTTGATAGTTCATTACTGCATATTATCAAATTAGACATTTATTTATAATTTATTAAATATAAAAAAATATATAATATAAATTATAAATAAAGTATGGTTAGTAAAAAACAAGCAGCAGCATATTTTTTTAAACATGGTGTAAATCACCCCGAAGCCTGTGTTGAAGAAGAGAATCGTGCATTATCTATGATCGCAGATATGAAACTAAAAGGTCTTTACATTAGTGAAGAAGAACCGGTTGAAAAAGTTAAAGAGGTTGTTAAAGAAGTTAAAGAAGAAATTGTAGAATAAATTTATTTTATTAAGTTATAATAAAATGCCTAAAAAAAGAAAGTCAAAAGGTAAAATAGTACCCGCACCTGCAAGTATCTATCGAGACTTAAAAGATAAAGAAGAAAATAAAAAAAAAATAAACCAGAATATTTTTGAGAATAATACAAAAAAAACCAAACTGAAAAAAGTCCCGAAGGGGTCTCATAGAATGCCCGACGGTTCAATAATGAAAGATAAAGATATGAAAAAAAAAAAGTCTTATTATTAATTATCGTCGTCATTTATCATACATGCCTCTTCTACCTTCATTTCATTTACTTGAATATTTAACCAACAATATTCTCTTTTACCATTATTTTCATTTAGTCTTTTACCTTTAATAGAACCTTTCGCCATAAGATAATTTTTATATTTTTGAGCTGATAAATTTATTTTCGCTTTTTTCAATAACATGTTAATCTGTGGTATTGATACCCAGTCTTTTCCTTCACTCCATTCTTTATCACCTATGAAATTGAATAATGCAGTAAACCTATCTTCTTCTTTTTCTTCTTCTTTGAAATCGTCTAATTCTTCTTTCATACCACTAGATAATGGTTGTTTTTTACCATATTCACTAAATATAATATGAATAAATGCGTCTATTACTTCTGGTGTTTTACACCATGCCTTAATTTCGTCGTCTTTCTTATAGAAATTGCATACGTTAACATATATATCATTACCTTCTTTATCTTTTTCATATTGTACTTCTTCATTTACAATAGTATATTTTTTTCTCATTAATGGTTTATTTAAACGTTCGTCGTCAGGGGTTAAGAACTTACTAGGGTATCTAAACATGTTCGCCATTTCTTTGGCGTCTGCCGGTTCTATGGGTGGTAAATCATTACAGAACATACATACACGGGCCTGTATCTTAAAATTAATTTCGTCTTTATGATTTACACGGGCTTCAATCTTATCACCTCCAGAACTTAACTTTTTTAATACATTACCATTTATTTTATATTTACCTTCTGCGTCTCTTGTAATCTCATTAGTTAATAATAATCTTTTGAATTCAAATGGTACTAACCAAGATAAGGCTTTCGCACTATCACCACCATTACTTTTAAACAGAAAGTTCTCACTATTAGTAGACCTACAATATTCACCAAAACTATTCTCTAACATACCTACTAATACACCTTTACCGCAGTCCCTTTCACCAATACCGACACCCCAGTTTTTATCTTCAATATGACCTGCAAGACCACGTGCGATATAATTTAACCAACAGTTCATTAGTTCTTTATCATTATTGAATATAGGGTTAAATATTTTATCATATACTTGTTGTATAATTTCAGGTTTAGGTTCTTTATAATCACGGTTAATTTTGATCGCTGTATGAGTATCAATATCATAATCTACTAGTTTACCCTGTTTAAAATCATAATAACCATTTTTAAAACATAACTTAAATAAGTTAGAAGACCATAACTTATCTACAAAATCTTCGTCTTCTGTTGGTTCAACAAACTGCAACATGTTAAGACATGATTTAGCCATAGTAGAATAAGGTACTATATCTTCACCTTTACCCATAAAAATATTCATATTACCAATTACCTTTATTAGATTACGTCTAATTACTTTATCGTTGTAAGTCCATACGTTATTGATTCTCATAAAGATTCTTTCTTGACTAATAATATAATCATTTTTTAATTTATCAGTAATATATGCCCCACCTTCTTTATCTGTTTCAACTACAATCATTTCGTCTAATTCAGGTATAGAACAAAAGTCTTTTATTTTAAAATCAATATTCATACCTGTTTTTTTGAATACATGAGGTTTTAGTCTTTGTATTAATTCGTCATAACCATTCTCTTCATATTCAGGTATTTTTTTAAGGTGTAAACCGTCATGTATTAATGAACCTACTGTATACTTATTACTTTTTAGATAATCAAATACTACCATTAAACAACGACATTCAATAGTCTGGAGGTAATAACTCATAGCTGTACCGTCTATATTGTAATAATTTTCTTCTTTATTTTCAATCGCTTTCATTCTGTAAGGTAGTAGTTCATTTGTATTTAATAATGCCTTGGTATTTTTTTTTATTTCTATATCGAGTTCGTGAATAGTTTGAGGTAAGTCTTCTGCATTAATTTTATACTCTTTACAAAATGAATTTATTGAGCCATTATAGAATATTCTCATAATTAAGATTTTACAGTTATCTCTACTTAACCCTTTCTTACTCATTTTTTTAAAGAATAAATCTCTTTTACTATTGTAATATGTTAGTATAGGTGTTTCATAACCTTTATCTTTTAGTACCTGTTCTAAAAATACAGGGTGAGCGTTTACCATATCTAAATCAACATATTCTTTTTTACATAATGCAGACTTGATAACCCCTTTCATATAAGGTTGAGCCATACAGGTCTCACCGTCTTTTAGACTTTTTACTTTAATATGTAATCTACCTATTTCATTTACAGTATAATTTACTTCTACTTTACCACCCTTACCATGTTTAAGATATTTTTTTAATGACCCTGTAGTTTCGTCGTCAAGTATTTTACTATGAATTAATTTTTGAGCGTTAACACAGTCATATCTTTCGGTAAGAGTAAATGTTTTCATATTGATTAATGTAGATAATTTTTCTGTAATTTTATTTTCGTTCATTCTATTATATACTTAATATAGAAAATAAACTTTAAATAAAAACGCATTTTGAGATTCTTTAAATGATATAAAACAAACAATTAAAATATATTTTAGTACGTTAATACATAGTAAAATATATAAAATTAAAAAAAGGGTAAAATTAATTATCTAGAAAATTAAACTATTATATTTCTATCACTTAATACTTTTACTTTTTCTGGGTGTTTTTCTTTGAATAAATCTAACTTATCAATCTTTCTATAATAGTAAAAACTGGCCTTACAGTTTAAGAACTCTTTATCATTATTATACTTCTCTTTCTTCATATCTTTATTATTTTGATAATGATTTCTCGCCCTTTCACGATTTTGATTTATGAATTCTTCTGTATCTTTTATTAATTGATATCTCTCTTTTTCTCGGTTTCGTTTTTTTTCATACTGCTCGATAATTTTCTTAATTCTTTCGTCAGTAAGATTATTCATGTATATACTTACATATATATTATTTTTTAAATAATAACGGGTTTTTTAAATTATATTATACTTATTATAAATGCCGTTAGATAAACAGGGTAATGCAGTATTATATAAACCATGGGTTAATAAAACAAATACTAAATCAAAATATTTCGTCTATGTAAAGGCTGATAATAAAAAGGGTTTTAAAAGAATAGGTTTCGGTCATAAAGATTACGGTCATTTTAAAGATAAGATTGGTGCATATAAATCATTAGATCATAATGATAAAAAAAGAAGAAATAACTATAGAAAACGTGCGTCAGGTATTAAAAATAAAAAAGGTGAATTGACTTACCTTGATAAGAACACCGCTAACTACTGGGCGTATAATAAATTATGGTAATGGTTCGGGTTCGGGTTCTTTTTCTTTACTTTCTCTATCTATTTTTTCAGGTTTTTTATCTGGTTTTTTATCTGGTACAGGTATAATATTTTCTTCGTCTTCACTTACCTCTTCTACTGTATCAGGTGGGGGCTTACGTTCACAGAAACATAAATAACAGAGATTAAGTCTGCAATAACAACGACTCTTAAATATAATAGCCAGTATACCACCTAACGCCCCTAGTATTAAACCCGTCGCACCGGCGAGTTCATTTATATTAAACTGTTGTAATATACCTGTATCGTTTGACATTTTATTTATATATTAACAGCGATAATTTTTTATCTCTCATAAATAATAAATGACTTCTTTAACCAGAGACCTAAATAATCTAAATACAGAAGATAGTAAAGTTAAACCTATCGAAGAGGTACTTTTTCAAATTAAAGATTTAATGAAAGACTTAAAGACGATAAGAAACGACGTATCTATTATTAAAAACCGTATACATGAATTAGATAGAAGAAGAAAAGAAATGGAAAAATATAATGAAGATAATATTAGTAAAGGGTGGGGCTATGGTTGGTTTTAAAGAAATTCATTAATTAGATTTTTTACATTTATATTTTATACAAAATTTCACATATTTTTAATAATTTATACAAAATAATTAATATATTTCATTAAGTAAAATGGAATTATTACCGCAGATAGAAGTAGATTTTATACAAGAAGAACCAGAACAATTAAAAGAAGAGGTTGAAAGCGACGAAGATAATGCAGAGCTTACCATGAGCGAACAGGTTAAAAAAGAAGAACCAGATAATATATTAGTATCAGTTCAAGAGAAACCTCTAATACCTGAAGAAGATATTTTTGTAGAGAAGAAGGTAGAGAAACCAGTAAAGAAGAAAAGAGTTATTAGTGAAGAACAAAAAGAAAGACTACGATTAGGTAGAGAAAAGGCCCTCGCTAATAGAAGGGCGAAAGCGAAAGAGAAACAAGAAATCAAAGAATTAAAAGTTAAAAAAACAAAGAAAGAACTACAACAGTTAAGAGAAGAAGTTGAAGATAAACCTAAACCAGTACCCTTTGAAAATAAAAAAACTTTATCTTTTGAAGATATACCGCCTGATATGTTAATTGAATTACAACAGAGAGCGATTGAAGGTTATGATACCAAGCGTAAAGCGAGAAAAGAAAAGAAGAAGAAAGAAGAAGAACAAAAGTCTATTTATCGCCATACAGTTCAAAATGCAGTCAACCCCGCTCAACCCCCTAAATATGGTGAGGCTGGTTATTTTAATGATTGTTTCTAAAGTCTACAATTTTACAGACCCAAGTCTACAAAAATAATATCACTCTCATTTTTACAGACTTTCACTTTTACTATATACTACCGTCATAAACAATTAACAAACAACTACTATTTTATTACCAAAGTCTTCAAAGTCTACAAAGTCTACAAAAAATAAAAAATAAAATCTCAAAATATAAAAGTATGAAATGGGTGTTCTTGATATTACAATTTTACTTTTATTCTTGATATTTTCGTAGACGTCTGCAAAGTTTGAAGACTTTGAAGACTTTGGTTTGATTATGCATAATTTAATATATTGTTTATATTATAATGGTAAAAGTATTAGAGATTTTTAGTGGAACTGGTTCAGTTGGTAAAGTATGTGATTCAATAGGGTGGGATAGTGTAAGCGTTGATATGATATTACCTGCAACTCATAAAGTAGATATTATGCAGTTTGATTATAAACAATACCCCAAAGATACTTTTGATATTGTATGGGCCTCGCCACCATGTACCAATTATTCTAAATTACAAGACTGTCATTTAGGTCGTATGAGAAAAGGTAAAATATATACTAGAGAAATTCAAGAGGCAGAAATGAAAGAAGACGATAAATTAGTTTTAAAGACTTTAGAAATTATTGAATATTTTAACCCTGAATATTATTTTATTGAAAACCCTGCAACTAGTAGAATGAAAGAAAGACCTTACATGAAAGATAGATATAATGTAGTTGTAGATTATTGTATGTATAGCGACTGGGGTTATAGAAAACCTACTCGTATATGGACTAATAAAAAAGACTTTATACCTCTTACCTGTAAAAAAAAATGTGGTAATATGGTTAATGGTAAACATAAAAATAATTTAGGTACTATACATTATGCAGAAATAAATGGTAAATTAATGGCTATCAATAATGCAGAATTAAGAAAACAATACGGTCATTTAATTATAAAAGGTGCGAGAAAAACTATAAATCAATATGATAAATATAGAATACCTGAAGATTTAATATTTAGTTTATTTTTTGATTAAATTATGCAGGTATACTATAAATGGATAAATTACCATGTGATATTATAAATAATATTTTACTTATTCAACAAAAAGAATATTTAAAACAAATAGATATTTTAAAAAAAAAATGTAGGTCATTACAGTTTAATTTAGAAGAAACTCAACAATCTAACTGTAATATGTTAAATTATTTAGAAGTTCACGAAGTTAAATACTGTGAAGTATGCGACTGTTATGGTACTGACGACGAGATTATTTTATATGATAATTTTAATGAATATCTATGTGAGTATTGTTTAGAGTTTAGAGAAGAAAATGAAGAACAGAATAATAATAATTAAGTAATATAAATGACCTACAAACAAGATTTTAATCGTAAATATAATTTTAAACCATTATCAACACCTCATTCATTAAAAGAAATAAGTGATATTACTGGGTATGAATTAAAAGGTTTAAAAATCATATATAAGAAAGGTATTGGTGCATATAAAACAAACCCTCAATCTGTTAGACCTCAAATTACTTCACCAGAGGCGTGGGCTATGGCTAGGGTATATGCGAGTATCAACCCTAAATCTAAAGCGTATAAAATAGATAAGGTTCATTTAGTTAAAAAATCTAAAAAAAAATAATATATATACTATAAATATAATGAGTAAACAATTAAAAATTCTCAAAGTTGTAGACCCACCTAATACTAAACAACGGGCTCTTCACCCGAATTTACCTCAACCCCCGTCATTAGTACTAATGATTATGCCGACTAAAACTGGTAAGTCTACAATTATTTCTAACATGTTATTAAATAAAGATTTTTACGGTCAAGATTTCTTTGACGAAACAGTAGTAATATCACCGACTATTAATAACGATCAAACAAGTAGATTTATAAAACAAGCCTTTGATACTTATGATTATTATAATGACGATTTAATTAAAGATATTGTAAAAAGACAGAATCAATTTGAAAAAGAAGATATGCCTAGTATGTGTTTAGTATTAGACGATTGTTTAGGTGAGAAGACTACTGCATTAAATAATTTAAGTAGTAGATACCGTCATTACAATATAGATTTATTAATTATGAGTAGTCAGCTACTAAAAAAAGTATCGCCTACTGTGAGAGCCAACGCCAACTGGGTATTATGTGGTAGGTTAACTAACCAAGCTGAATACGAAAAATTAAGTGAACAATATTCAGGTATGTTTAATCAAGACGGTAAAGATAACTTTAGAGAAGCGTATCTAACATGTACCAAAAAAAGATATGATTTTATGACTTTGAAATTAACTGAAAACCCTGCTGAAATCTGGCTTAACTTTAATGAAAAACTATACCCTAAAAATAATGCAGAAGTTATCGAGGACGAAGAAAAATAAATAATTAAGTAAAAATATTAATTAAATAATTTAAATATAATAAATATTATAAAATGGAATTTGGTGCAACTGATAGAACAAACGACGCCTCATATACAGCTAATCTAAATGACTATAACAAAAATGTAGAGTTATACAATAAACAGAGAACAAAGAATCTATTAGGTGATAAACTATCTGCTGAAGGTCTTGAAAGTGAAGCCCAAGGCGACGCTAATACTAATGCTCTAAAAGACGCAGGTCAACATGCGACCGCAGTAGCCCAAGGGGTTGCTACCGCTAAAAATGTAAAGGCGTTAGGTACACCTATCAAGGCGACCAAAGATATAGTAGTAGGTGGGGGTGATACTGCGAAGTTTGTTAAAGCGGGTGAAATAACTGGTGAAGAGACCGCCCAAACATTAGGTAAGTCTGCTGGTAAACTTTCGTCTGCCCTTGGTGTTGTAGGTGATATAGGTACTATTGGTTTAGATATCGCCCAAGATAAAGCGAACTGGGGTAAAATGTCTACCATGGATAAAATTGCTAATGTTGCAGATATGGGTGGTGCTGGTTTAGATATGGTTGGAACTGGTTTAATGACTTTTGGTGGGCCTGTTGGTGCTGCCGTAGGGTTAGGGTTAAAGGCGTTTGGTGATATTGCAGAAATAGGTGCTGGTACTGAAAGTGCTGTATCTGGTTATGAAACTGCTGCTGGTAAACAGAAAAAACTAGAACAACAAGAACAACAGAGTGAGAAAGACGAAGGCCCCGCCCAAGTTCAGGCTGTTGCTACTGCTAGTGAAAGTGGTGCTGGAACTCTTGCAGTAGGTCGTCAGGCTCAAATGTAATAATTTTATTTTCATAATTTTTTTTTAATAATTTATTTTTATATCTATTAAGTTATAAAACAAATGTCTGTATCTTTCTGGCGTGCTGAAAACTCTATACCTATAGAACAAACTTCTACCTCTGTGCCTGTTGTAAATGGTTTAAACTTTACCGGAGGTCAAGAACTTCGTATTAAAGTACCACCTACTACCAAGTTTATTCAACCAGAAGAATGTTATCTTCAAGGTGATTTTAAGATTCAAATGCCCGATCAGTCTACTCATGACGCTACCCGTCTTCAACTAGACCCCCGTCTTGGAGGCCAGTCTCTTATTAGAGATATTCGTATCTATTCTTCACCAGAAACGGGTTCAGTTTTACTTGAAGAAATTCAAGACTATAACTCTATTGTATCTGTTATGAGAGATTATGATACTAATGAAAGTGAAAGACGTAAGAGAGCTATGACCGAGGGGTCTACTGTATGGACGCCCCAGAACCGTGGAACTCTTGGAACTACTCGTAGTGAATGTGCTGATACACTTACAAACCCGTATTCTTCACCCGATTATGCAGGTGGTAATACAAATGGCGATTTTGATAATACTAATTTTCTTACATGTAAATTATGTTTACCATTAGAAACTGGAATTTTTAGAAGTAATAAAATATGGCCTAATATGTTTACTGGTCTTGAAATTGTTATTACACTCGAAGACGCCCCAAGAGTTCTAACCCAGTTAGATAATGTTTCTCGTCATAAGAGATACCGTCTTAACCCAAGGTTTCATTCTCTAAATGGTTCAAGAGACGCACCAAACGACTGGGGTGATAACGCTAGTGCGACCGTATTTTATGTAGAGGCTCTAACTAACTCAAATAATACACCTGCTTCATGTGGTTTTGTTGCAGGTGAACGTATTAATTTTGTATCACCTAATAATGCGTCAGTCTCTTCTCTTACTGGTGCTGACCCTGTTATTGATTCAATTGAATTAGATAGTGAACTGGGTAAGGTTGATTTACTAAAGATTACATTAAAAGCGGAGGTAAAGGGCGAAGACGGGCCTATTGTTAAGAAAGAGTGGTTTATGTATAGTGATAGTGTTCTGGCGTCGCCTTCTGGTTCTTATGACGCTACATATTCACTCTCAAACGTTGAACTTGTAGTTCAAGAGGTTGATATGGGTTCTAACTACATTAATGATTTAACTAGTAAAATGAAAGAAAGCGGTGCTATTGTTAATGATATTCTTTCTATGACTAATTACAAGTATTCTCAAAATGCTCTTGATACAGTTGCTAATATTCGTCTACCTCTTAATAATGTTAGGGCGAAGTCAATTATCTGCATACCTACTGACGCTACTGTATACAGTAGTAAAGAACGTATTGGTGCGAAGGGTACATACGATATTGGTGCGAATGCTAATGAAGACGGTCAGCTACTTGCAGGCGATCAGTTCAGGGGTATCAGTGATTATATCAGCGACTTTCAGTTTGTATATGACGGGCGACTTCAACCTTCAAGAGCGGTAGACTGCCGTAAGACTTCGTCAAAGACTTCTATTTCAGCCCAACCGATTATTGAAACTCAAAAGGCTTTGGTTCAGGCGGGTATTAATGTTAGGTCTCTTGCAGACTTTAACAGAAACTTCGTAGTAGCCCGTGCCCTGTGTCTAACTGCTGGTGGTGTTTCAGGTGTATATGATACTCGTAATAAAGATTTTAATCTTCAGGTAAATTACCAAGGTGCTACACCCACTAAAAATAAGTTATGGAATAATTTCGTATTTCATTTAAGACGTATTAAAATTAGAGGTGATAATATTACAGTAGAAGTTTAAGAATCTACTCGATTAAAATTAAGTGTTTATTTTGTTTAATTTTCTTTTTATAAAAATATTTATATTTCAAATAGTATAAATAAAATATGAGTAATCGTTATCTTTCTATTCAGCCTTCAAATGGAAACGCCAGTCATTCATACCGTAATGGTAGACCAGTAGTTAGTTTTACAATTGCAGAACAAGAGGCCATGTTGCTACCCAGAACTGTTAGAGTATCTGGACGTTTTCACGCTTATGAAACTTCTGCCCGTGGGCCTGTTGCCGGTGATAGATTAAGTATGGATTCTAAAATAGGTCTATGGTCTATGATAGACCAAGTAGTTCTTAAATCTGCTACCAGTAAGGCAACGATAGAACACCTTCGTCATGCGAATAGGTTCTATTCTAGTTATTTTGGTGTTATTAATGACGAAAAATCACTAATTAATCAGTATGGTGAAACGGGTCTATCACTACCTTCTATCAGCGGTCAGCGAACTTCAGTAATTAAAGAGGGTACTGGTGCTAATTCAAATGAATTCTGTATTCATATACCAACTGGACTACTTTTAGGTTCTGGTGCTATTAATCTATCAGGTGAAACGGGCTGCGGTGGTTTGACTATGGATATTCACCTCGCACCTGATAGTGCAGTTTTGTTTGATAAAGACGGCGACGCTACTACTAATGGTCTTACTGGTGCTTTCTATGAATTAACTGAACTAAAACTTACATGTGAACTAAATGAACCGCAGGGTGCTTTACCTACTGCCCCACTCGAATACAATTCTTTCACGGGTTATTATTCTACTATTAATTCAACAAACGCAGTACTAAACTTTTCACTTGGTTTAAGTAGAGTATCTTCTGTATTTTTGAATTTCATACCTTCTAAATATTTGAATAATCTTGATTATAATTCATTACAGACTATTATACCGGTAGATAAAAGTGGTGAGATTGCAGACTTGTCGCAGGTTGTTATGACTAAAGGTGGGGCTCGCTACCCATTAGACTATAATATTGATACCAGTTTCAAAACAGTAGGTAATAAGAAACAGATTGACCCGCAGGTTATTAGAAACTTTATGAATGCAGTAATGCCCTTTAATAAATTAAGTCATACACTTGTATCACCTGTTAACACCAATAAAAACTGGTCGTCTACTGACGTAGGTGTTCTAGAAGGTGGTCTTAACTGGGGTGTAGGTGTCGCATACGATATTTTAGGTAGCGACGGGGCTGATTTTAGTCGTGAAGCGTGGGGGGTTCAAATGGATCTTGACCTTCAAGACGATAACCCTGTCTCTGCATACGTTTTTGTAAAACATAAGAATACTCTTGTATTTGGTGGAGGCGGTCAGGTTCAGGTTATTTCGTAAATTAAAAATCGAGAAAATTAAAGATATATAAAGATTAAATTCTATACTTAATTATAATAATAATGAATAACCAGAAAAATATGAACTATCTACCTAATGATATTATGAGCCTTATTCTAAATATTCGAACCGAAGAAATGAAGAAAGATAGAGAAGAAAAGAAAAGACTAATCAATAAAGAAAAATATACCGAAGTAATGAATACTTTTCTATTAAGTATATTAAGTTTTAAACACGATATTTTAAGCGACAGTATGGGGGGGACTGCACTTTACGGCGGTGACCCGTTTAACATGGATAAAGAAGAATGTTTTAAAAAATTAGACCGATATGAACTACACGATATCGAATGTAAAATACTATCCCCGATAGAAGATAATGAACCCTATAATGATTTAAATACATGGATATTTTAAATTCTATACTTAATTTTTTTACATTTTTATTTATTAATTTTTATATTTATTAAGTTATAAATATAAACATGTCTCAATTTACTAAACCCGATTTTCTTCGTGCTGGGCCTCAAATGACTGACCCCACCCAACGTATTGATACTGATATTCTTGAACCGGTGGTACAGAGTGAAAGTTTTATTAGATTTCGTTTTACTAACAAAGGTCTATTAAACCCTCAATCTCGTATTGCTTTTCAAATTACTAAACCTGATACAGAAAGTTATCTACCCCTTTCTGTAGGTATTGGTGCTATTGTTGACCGTGTCGCTTTTAAGGTAGGTGGTAAAACTATCTGTGAAGTTCAAGACTGGGGTCATTACCATGGCTACAAGTCAAAGTTTTTAGACCAGTCAGTTATTAAAGAAAGAGAACAATTTCTATCAGGTAGGGCTCTCGCCATGGGTGTGGCTTATACTGACGGTAAGAATGAAAGCGACGCAGTCTTTCTAGATAATGGTAAAGAATTAGTTGTAGACGATACAGCCGCTACTGATACTCAATTACTTATGAATGATATTATGAAATTGAATAGTGAGCCAGTATTTTCTATCTCTCTCGACGACCTCGCACCGTGTATACGTAATCAAGAATTACCGCTCTTTATGATAGACGAAGCGGTCGAACTAGAAATTACCCTTGCAGACCCAGATAAACGTGTATGTATCGCTTCAGGGGGCGACGAAACTAAACCATTTACAATTAAACAGAGTGAAACCCGCCTTATCGCTGATTACACCTTTTTATCTGGCGACGAAATGGATAAATACAGGTCTCAAAATACTGGGTATTCTTATTCGTTTTTAGAACCTCGTCTTACTAAAACTACTCTCGCAGACGCTACTGCGTGGGAGAATCAGGTTAGAAATGTTGGAGGTGCTGGGCGTATGGTTGAAAAAGCGATTGTATCTATTACAAGTGAAAAAATTAGTGCGTCTGGGCCTATTAAGACGTCTCTTGGTGATTACCGTGCTATCGCCCCTGAATCTACTGGTAAAGGTGTATATGGTGAATTAACCTCTAATTTTAGAAAAAATGATAGATTCATTTACCCTATTGACCGTTCAAACTCTGCTCTTCATTATCATGGGGTTCAAGAGGCCGAGGGTGGTGTACCGCATATTCAGCGTGCTATGTATGCACGTCAGGGTTATTCTATTGCTAATAAGAAGTTTGAAGGTCATGTAGTTGGTGGAACTAATAACGCTGAACTTCAGGGTCAACAGTTCTATACTGCATACCGCTTTAATGACGGTGGTCGAGTTGATAGTCGTGGTCTTGAACTTCATTCTAAAATATCTGGGTTGAATACCGCCCAAGCCCCTTACGTTTCACGTTGTTGGATTGAAACCGAGAAGATTATGACTATTGTAGACGGTAAGGTTGACGCATTTTACAAGTAAGTTCGATATTGAATTTAAAAATATAATATATATTATAAATGTTAGAATATATAAAAGGTGATATACATGAAGTAATTAAAGGTATAGAAGAAAATAAAATTGATTTTATATATACAGACCCACCATTTAGTTCTCAAACCAAAGCGAAATGGGATAGTGTTTTAGACTGGAATATATTATTCAAAGAAATGTGGAGAGTATTAAAACCTAATGGTATAATCGCATTACATTCTGCAATACCATTCACCTATGAATTAATAAAATATGAAAAACCTAAATATAATTATTCGTGGTTAAAATCAAACTCTACAGGGTTCTTATCTGTTAAATATCAACCATTAAGAAATGTAGAAGAAATATTTATATACTATAAAAAAACTGGTACATATAACCCTCAAATGGTAGGGTCAAAGTTTGTCAATAAAAGAAATGTAAAATATGGTGGTAAAAATGCATACTGGGGTGAAGCTGGTGTAAATAAACCAAATGAATACGTAAAAGAAGAAGGTCATGTAGGTAAATACCCTACTACATTTTTAGAATACCCTATTAGAAAAGGTAAAGGTAATGGTATTACAAGACCAGACGAAATGATTGATTATTTTATTAAAACTTATAGTAATGAAGAAGATACTATTTTAGATATGACTCACCATAATAATATAGTAGGTGATAGGTGTGAATTATTAAATAGAAATTATATAGGTGTTGATATTAACCCTGATTATGCATAATTATATTATTTTTTATTCGTTTTATTTAAAATCTTATTATATACTATAAATATATAATGAGTGATAAAGAAAATCTTAATGAAGTTATTTCAAAGTCTAGACCCAACGCAAAAGAATCAACGGTTAAAATGTATACCGCTAACCTTACAAAATTAAAAAAAATGTTTGATACTGATAATTTTAATTTCTTAAAAACCCCTGAAGAAGTAAAAGAAAAATTAGGTGAATTACATTATACAAGTCGTAGGAATTATTTTAATTCAATTATAGTATATTTGGTGGCTATATCAAAAGATAATGATAAAGACCCTTTAATTAAAAAATATGTTGAAATTAGAAATCAATACAACAAAATGTATGAAGAACAAAATGCGACTGGAATAGTAAGCGACAAACAAAAAGAAAAACTTGTACCTATCGAGGAGGTAATGAAAATGATTGAAGATATGGGTAATGAAATACGTAGTAAAAAATTAAAAAAAAAAGAAGATATGACTGCAAAAGATAAGGCTCTAATACAATCATACATTTTATTCAATATATATACTAGATTACCATTACGTAATGACGTAGCGGGTATGGAGGTAATAAATAAAAGAACATATAATAAATTAACAGAAGAAGAAAAAGAATCAAGAAATCATTTAGTAATAAATAAAAACTCTATGTTTATGGAATTGAACGAATTTAAAACAAGCTCAAAATATAAATCAATTACGATACCTATTGAAAAAGATCTAGAGAAATTATTAAGATTTTATATTAGAATTAATGGTATGGGTGTATTGTTTAAATCTTCAACAGGTAA
>Ga0181410_1000243_pt1 | contig 24002 bp, 36 predicted proteins | sample 33SPOviralmetaG_FD_130112 | JGI IMG/M metagenome (GOLD analysis project Ga0181410, IMG submission 130112) | Marine viral communities from the oligotrophic San Pedro Time Series (SPOT) site, San Pedro Channel, CA, USA - 33 SPOT_SRF_2012-06-20 | ecosystem: Environmental > Aquatic > Marine > Strait...
GGTTCAATAATCATTGCATTACGGTCAATCTTAGATACACATGAGGTATTCAAGTATTGATTATGAAATGGACTCATGATGACAAGGTTACCACTATTACGTGGTGCTTTCAACCAATACACCCCACTGAGTTGACCGTAAGTATGATGGTGCATACAGTTTGATGCACCAGGTCCATTGATATTTGCAAAGGCATGGACAACCTCCACATGACGAGGTGGTTTTACATCATGATGAGCAATGTACTCTCGTGATTTGCTAGCAATCAGATTCATCAATGGAGTAAATCTTCCATCGGTCTGCATACCGGTGCGTTGCCATCCTTCTATGTTTGAATTACCTTCTGACTCAGGAAATTCTTCTTTCCATTCATAAATTTTCCTAAAAGAAAAGTCCAGGATGGGGAGTTCCCCATCCCAGACTCCAATCAGCTCGTTGAAGCTGTAAAACTTCATCCCTCAGCTCTCGGCAAGTCTCTGAAAGTAGGACAGGGCATCGTCATCTGAGTCATCAGCATTTGTTGATCCGGTCGCGACAACAGGCTCAACAACGGCAGGACTTTTTTTGACGATACGGTCTTCCTCATCCATTTGCTGCCGTGATTTTGTGACCGCTGCTTCCTCCTCATCGAAGGTTTCTGGGTCAACCGCTTTCCGAGAGTTGTTCAACACGGAATTCAAACGCTTCTCTAGATCCCCATATGCCTTGAATTGATCAGGGCGAGTAAATTCTTCCAGAGAATGTTGCTTCTTCCACAATGCCTCAAGGGCATCGTCGTCGTCCAACACTGGAGATGCGGCAGCAAATTCGCTGCTGTCATAGTTGCGGTAACCCGCAACGTTCTTAGCTTTCAGTTTGAAATTGGCACCTTGCCAAAAATCGAATGGATCGATTGCTTCTTCGTCTTCAAACTCAGGCTGCATGGCAGCAGAAACTTTGTCAAAGATCTTCTTACCGAACTTGTAAAGGAAAACTTGTCCTTCGTTATGGGGGTTAGTTGGATCTTTGACGACATAGATGTTCGCAATGTAAGAAAGCTTTCGCTTCTGCTTACGTGCCAGATCCTTGTCACTATCAGTACCACTGTTCCAAAGGAGACGGTTGTACTCAGAGACAGGATCTTTCTGTCCTAGGGTGGTCAGGCTATTTTCGATATACCAACCTCCGGGTCCTTGGAAGGCGTGAGACCACACCTTCGCCCAAGGGAGCTCTTCTCCATCGGGAGCGGGCAAGAATCGGATGACGGCATAACCATTGCCTGCCTTATCGACTTCGAGTTTCCACAGACGTTCGTCTGTGTTACCAGATCCGCTGGTATTCATCTTCTCAATCTCTTTGGTCAACTTTGAAGTCAGAGAACCAAGTCGAGATTGCTTTTTGAGGTCTGCAAAAGACATATTGGATTGGATTCGGTGGATTGTAAGATTGTCACCGCTTACATAATATAGCGGTTTATTTATCCACTGTCAAGGAATCCAATACTACATGTCCAACATGTCAAAGTTGTATTGCATAATAATGCCTGCCAGACGGGTTTTTAGAACGTGAAGATACTCTTGCTCTTCCGCAGGTCTGGCAGGAGAACCTGGCCACATCTTGATTGAATAATTTACATGATCATATAACATTCTACACTCTACTATACCCAAATTCATGCTTGCATACCAATCACCATCAAAAACTGAGTATTGATTTGCATCTTCGTCAATCATTGATTTGAGGTAAAATGCTTTGCTCGGTACCAATAGTACCATTTTTGCACTCTTTTCTTTGCTTTCATATGCGTTGGGTCACGTGCCCACTCTCGCACATCATCCTCAGTTTTCCACTGACTGATGGTAATTTCAATGTCATCAACCATTTCACTTTGCATGTCAATAAACCCTGGAATCTTTCGTGCACTATCCATTAGAGTTTCATTATATGCTTCGTACTCTTCAGTAAATTCCTTTACTTTCCCAACGAATAAAACAGAAATCATATCAATCAATAAAAAACTATTTATTGATGTGCTCAAAAATAATATCTGCCCAGTATTGATGACCCTCTGGACTTAGATGCGTACCATATGATGCCATAGGGATACCCTCTTTATTCCTAACCTCAAAATATTCTCCTGGAGAGCAGAAACCAGGAAAGTTTGTCAAATACTTATACTTATCTGGATTTGTCACAAGTGATTCAAACTCAAATCTATCATCTAAAATAAGATCTGGAGGGAGACTACGTCCATAATTAGTGTCCTCAAAATTATCACGGACCATAAAAATTTTATATGGAATATTATGGGACTGGAAAATTCCAGACATTGCCCATAGTGCTTGCCACGTTCCCACATTATGATATTCATCTTTACATTTAGATATATTCCTATAAAAATCCTTTATCAGTTTTCCCTCTCTTTTTATTTCATCATTTAGTGTATACTTATTTTCCGACAGATCTCCCAGGGTAGCAGTTGTTCTTAGTCTCTCATAAGTGTAAGCGGCATTTAGATATCCACCCCCCTCAAAATAATGATCTGATAGTTCTCCACTGGATGAATACATTGAATTCATCACATCAATAGGATAACGGAGGTCATATAAATGTTTACCCCTAGAGGGCACAAAACCTCTATCAGAGAATGTAAGTTGAACTACCACATATTCTACTTCTTCTCTTTTTTTACGATTTGAAAAATATCTTCCCATGTCAGTTGACATTGAATGATTAGAGTTGCCAGGTCTTGATACACAAACCTCTTCAAGTCCCATCTTCTCAGCAAGAAGTGCTCCCCATCTATGAGATCTTCGATATTCATTACACTCTATATCATGAAAGGAATCTAAAAAAACTTTATCACACACATCATTCTCTCCCTCAATAATATAACTTTCAGGTGTACCGGCGTGCCTCCTTACCGATGAATCTCTATGAATAGGGACAATCATAGACTCTAGATCAAACTTTCTAAATGAATAGATTTGAGCTAATTCTAACCCAAAGGTAAGGGAACACCCCACACTTAGAAGTTTTCCCATTATCTTTTGAGTTGTGTTTGCATTAGATTCAGTGTGTTCTTCATGTTGCCGAAAATAGTATTCATATCCGCAACACCAAACCCAATTTGTTTGGCAGACTCTTGAATCTTTTTCTTCATGTCAATTGCTTCAGGGTCCTCTGAGTAGGAGACTCTAGTCCACATAATCTGCTGTTTCTCCAGCAGTTCCTTCAAAGTTTCAATGTGCTCCCATTTAGCATCATCAGACATAGAAGGGAACTGCATGATGACATTGTATAAATCCTTCTGAATCTCATAGATGTCCTCCATCTCACGGCGGACATTATCGTTCTCAAAAAAATTACTCATTAGAATTGATCGTTTACTTCGGTGATTACTTGTTTACGATACTTATCATTGTCAATATTTAGAAATGGCAAATATTTCTTGATCTTCATCCCAATTTGATGCCACACAGGGTCATCTAGTTTCTTGTCATAGTCTTTGCAGTACCCAAACAGTTTCTCATAGATCACTACCTCCTCAATACTAAGGTTACCTCCCAAGTATTCTTTGAGTAGTGGAGGATGTCCATCTTTAGGTTCCAGAAATGTCTGCAACCCATACTGCTCCAACATGGTCTTGTTTGTGCTCTTGAAGTTATAGAACAAACTCTGCTGACGACGCTGCCATGCAACGTAAATGCTCTCACCCCCACGAATAATGTTTCCAATCCACAGACCTTGTGGGTTATCAGTGCTTACAAAATTAGCAAGGAAGAAGTTCCTGATATCCTCGTCCTTGTACTTCCTTGAGGTCTTCTCAAAAAAGTACCTATCTTTCCTCTTGTAAAATGATTCAAGACTTGCTCTAGACTTACCACCATACACAAAGTAATCATACTTCTCCTTAGAGAAATGATTCTTGTACGCAAGATACTCTTTGTAAGTATCAAACGGTGTCATAGGTTGCTTCATCATGCATTGCGACATTTTTTTTCAATTTCGCATCCAGTTGTGCAGTTGCAGTGAACCACACAGGGTTGCGGGGACACATAGAACAGATCTCATGAGGTTTTTTTACCTCATCAAATGATGCTCGTATGTCATCTGGGGAAGCAGAGATGTCAGTTGGTTTGTACGCTAGGTACTTCTGCCATTCAGGATCATTGAGTTGATCTGTAGCATCCAACGATTCTCTGAGGTAGGAGATCATGGGACACTTCCACAGGTGTCCATTATACAACTGACTATTGGGACACGTGCAGTGTGTAAAGCTTTCTTCAGGATTCCCTTCCTCAAAGGGGTAATATTTGATCTGGTCTTCCTTGATCTCATACCGCACAAGATCAAACCACTGCCGAGGTTTACCATCAAGCAGACGGAATGCCTCACTAAATTCAAGAAGGTTATCCGTGTCCACATCGCGGGACTGGAGATACCTAATAAACTTGGCAGCATTTTCCCAGTTGGCGGATCCCAACTCAGTAAACCAGGGTTTATGAAATGTCAGTCTGAAGTTGACACCTTTCAACATTTCATCAGCAATCCACTCCTGCTCTTGTATGAGGCGTGAACCGTTGCTAAACAGTTTTATGTTACAGGTCTGCCCCGTTGCTTCTGCGACCTCTCTAGTGACCTTCACGACCTCTCTGGTGCGTGGTTCTAGTAAAGGTTCGCCACCGATGATGCTAATATGACTCCACACATATACTTTGGGCAAGAATTCTTTGATGTCTTCCATCAAAGCATCAATGTCTACACCACTCTTGACACCAAGAAGACTGCTGTTGTGATTACATGCACGACAGGCAAGATTACACCCATTGATAACATGGATACTCAGTAATCTTGTGGTAGGTCTTTCTGCCTCAAGAGATGCAATCTCTTCAGGTGTAACCTGTTTGAAGTTAGTTGTCCAGAATCCTTTTTGAGATCTAACAAAGTCCACACTTTCAGATACTCTGCGAAGTTTATCTACAGGTAGATTACTTTTGATCTGAGATAGTTTGAACTCTCTTTTATCCATTTAGATACTAAAGAACTTTGCCCTAGATGTCCTCTTCAAGTAATTTAGGGTCATAGCATTGCCCTTGAGTTTTTCTTTCAAGGGTTTTGTGATGAGATTAGAAACAGATTCAATCTCAATGTTGTTTGACTCGCAGTAAAAACAAATTGCCTCAATGTAATTCATTTCAGCATTATCTTTTACTAAGTTTTCAATGTCATTAGTAAACTTGTCTTGACACAAGAATTTACTCTTCAAAATGGATTTCATTTCAGACTTGGAGTGCTGTGATTTTTTCTTCAACGAATTTCTCGATGTATTGAACAAGAAGTTTCATATATTTCATTTTATCATACTCTTCGTAAACTTGCACCTCTCCATTCTCACATGTCATAATAATGACAAGTTTTTTTACGGGGATACCAGTACGTTCAAAGAACATACAAGCATATCCTGCTGCTTGTACGAAGTAACCTTCAATCCACTCCCTAGGTTTAGGTTTTGCTGATGTCTTGAAGTCAATGATTGCAAGTTCTCCATCATACTCAGCGATGCAATCTACTGTACCTGCGACCCCAAGTTCCTCGCTATAGAGACTTTTTTCTAATGCGTATATGTTATTTATATTTTGTAATGTTTTCTTTGCCTGAAGGAATAGCATTTTCGGTCCAGGATTCTTATATTCCACCTCTTTATTCAGCATGAATGTCTCGATCAACTCGTGACATTCTGTACCACGACTGGTAGCACGTTTGGTGATACGGTTTGCTTCCTTATCACCGACACGTTTTCTCCACTCAACAAATTTCTTTGCACTCCAATGAGAAGTGACCGAGGTGATGGACACCATCGGTCGGTCATTGACTGTGTAAAAACGGACTCCTTCAATATTCTTCCGCTGAAGTCGCGGAAGATCACATTCTACATGGTCAAACATCACATACCAAGTTCGATTTTGCTGGTTATGTAGGACTTGACAAGTCCTGAGCGAACGATATCCTCGATACCAAATTCGATTGAATCAAATTCTGGCATGCGTTGGATGATCTTCATGAAATCTAGGATTCCATTTTTCTCATTGGTCTTGACAAGATCAGTCTGTGCCACATCACCACAGAACATGATCTTAGAACCTTCACCCACGCGGGTGATGATGCTGTCAAGTTCGTGGAAATTGAGGTTTTGAGACTCATCTACAATAATGATAGCATCATCCAGCGTAGTACCACGGATAAAGCTAGTAGACCAGAACGTCACTGATTCCTGTGCTTTCAGGTTACCCCAAAGCATTTCAAAGTCATTGTCCGTAGGCATCTCAAACATATACTTCACCATATTCTTATAAGGAATTTGGTAAAGAGCAGACTTATCCTCGTGGTCTCCAGGAAGAAACCCGATCTCACGTGTTGACACCAGTGACCGAACAAGAACTACCTTGTTATATTGCGTCAAAGGATCAAGCACATCCCTCAATGCCAGATAGAGAGTGATGAACGTTTTACCAGTGCCAGCACACCCGAAAAGAAATAGATTCTGATCGTCTATGTACTTTTGGAATACCGTCTCCTGATTATCTGTGATTGGTAGAATTTCTACCATCGAATCAGAATTGATTGGTTTCTTACGCCGCATTTGCTTGGCAGTCATGCCAGCACCAACAGATGAAGAAATCTTCTTACGACGTGCTGTCATGAGTGTGTAGTTTTCTGGGGTTTGACTCGTGAACCAGGAACTTGTGCAACCTTTGATAGAACTTCATTCCATCCACCATCAGTCCTACTGTAAACGTCACCTGTACCACTAACGGCAGAGGCAGTTCCTTTAGACCAATCTTTGTCCCAATCAGGATTGTCTTTACGCCACTGATCATAGTCAGCAACTTTCATTGACAATTCCTTTGTCTCGCCAGTTGTCAGATGTTTTACAGGATATGTTGGCATGTGAGGGTAGTTTTGGTTATTTATTTTGAAGGAATAACCTTTCGTTTACTCCGTTCTTGCAGTGCAGCACTGAACTTTATCGGTTTGGCAGTACACATGTTACATACACTTTCAGTAAGTCTACTATTATTACAAAATTTTGTCAATGCATCATCACTACAGTCGACAGGAACACCATCGACAAGATACTCCTGCCACTCAGGATCATCCTGTTGATCAGTCACATATAATAGTTCCCTCAGAAATGCTGTGTTGGGACACTTCCACAGTTTCCCATCATACAACTGTGCATTAGGACAAGAACAAACCTTGAAACTCTTTGCTGGATTCTTATGCTCGTAAGGATAGACCTTACCATCTCTCTTCTTGATAGAGTTGAACCACCTATCTTTACCAGTATGGTGCTCAGTAACAAGAACCTTAGGGTGGTTGAACTCTTTGATGATCTGTTCTACTTCTGGTAGATGAATGCTAATCCTAAGAAATATCTGTGGATTCTCTAGACTCTTTTTGATCCATGCTTCATTCTGTAGGAGCAATAGACCATTGCTGTAGAGATAGACAGGAGAATCAGTGTGTGTTGTACATGCATTTACAATCTCCTCACAACGGGGATTCAGTAGTGGTTCGCCACCAATGACGGACACTCTACCTATATTTACCCTAGGCAATAGAGTTGCTATATCATCAAGCAAACTGTCAGTGTCTACCTTACTACCAGGGGCAAAATAGTTACTGAAATGATTACAACCCTTACATTGAAGGTTGCAACCAATAGATGCACTGATATCTAAGATGTCAATTGATGCCATGATATGCCAAGTACGCAGCACCCATGGCAGTGCCTCCATCATTTGCTAGTGGTTCTGCATAGAACCTGTGATCAGGGAATCTCCCCAATGCCTTGTAGTTTGCTACACAATTCAAAAAACATCCCCCTGCAAGGACAATATTTGTTGTAGGTGCCATACGGATCAGTTCTAATACCCTCTCTTCCCACTCTGCCTGCAAAGACTTGGCAGGTTCAGAATCATAAACACTCTTCCCCATAACCTTACCTGCATCCATATAGTGCCATCCATATTGAACACATGCCTCTTCAAATCTCCTACCAAAACCAATATTATCAGGAGAGAACATGGTCTTATGAATTACACCCCAAGTGGGAGCAAAGAAAATAGATTCTATCTCTAGACCTTCAGGTGTCTTTGATCCATTAGAATCAACAACAATACAAGTGGCAGTCTCAAATCCTGAGTTGTAGAAACCACATGCAGCGTGTGTCATATGGTGCTTCTTTCTGTAGTCATACAGTGCGGCACCAGGAAACTTTCTCTTGACAGCAGACAACATCTTGATGTTATCAACCTGCTTGTTACCACGTTTCCAAAAGGAATCTGCCAAAGCAATGTGCTCTATTCCCTCAGGCAACATATCAAGTAGAGACCTGATGTCATAGTCATACTTTACATAGGAAACACGCTCTGCCTCCAGGTACCAAACAGGTTTACCATCCTCAAGTAGACAAGCAGATCCATTATTAGACAGGTTCAACCCTAGGAGCAAATTTTTTGCCCGAGTTTTTTTCCCACTTTTCTGTAAATGAAAAGTCATTTTCGCACCAGCTTTCCAACCTCTGGAAAGTATAGGTATGGTATATCAGACTCATAGAATGTTTTGAATGCATCCTGCGGAGACTCTACTAATGGTTCACCTGCCAGGTTGAATGAGGTGTTGAACAGCATTGGGATGCCTGTCTTGTCCCAGAATGCACTGATTAGTTTGTAGTAGTGCTCGTTCTGCTGCTCAGTAACAGTTTGAATACGACAAGTCTTGTCGATGTGCAGGACACCTGGAATCAAATGCCAACCAGGTGGACGTGCATCCATGGCATACATCATGAACGGAGACTCGTCAAGTCCACGCATGTAAAACCAATCGTTTGCATATTCAAGCATGACACTGGCAGCAAATGGTCTCCAGTGCTCACGCTTTTTGATTAGATTGACGGTCTTCTGTGCTTCATGATCACGAGGATCATACAACAAAGATCTATTTCCAAGAGCACGAGGACCTGCCTCTGATCTGCCTTGGAACAATGCAACCACTTCTTTACCTGCGATGATGTCTGCTACATCTTTGTAAGTTACATCGTCACCGTCAACAAAGGAGAGATCGTATTCAGGACCGAGGTACAGTGTTCTCATAATGTTCCAATAGAGCAGAACCGATGGCAAGACCGCCATCATAAGCAAGGGGATCTACATACAAATTTATACCAGTTTTTAGGAGATGATGGTTAGCAATACAGTTGAGGAAAAATCCTCCTGTAAGAACCACGTTCTCCTTACCGGTCAATTCATATGCTTTCTCAAGCATGAACATAGCATGTTCCTCAGCAGACTTTTGTAGTCGATATGCTAAGTCTTCAGGGTGCCACTCATGCCCAGTATACCTGGTGGTATTACCTTCTGGACTGAGTTCAGTAGAGCACACGCTATGCCCATTGTCAATCTCAAATAGATCTATAGGTGCTGCACCGTAGGTGGACAGACCCATGGTCTTACCAGCATCAGTTTCATCAAACCCACAGTATCGTGACACTCTACGATACGCCTGACCAACGCTGGTCCTATTGCTGTAAAAGTTTTTACCGTCCCAGAAAGAAGAATCTAACTTTTTAGACTCATCTTCGCTCCAGAACGTAGAGTAATGTTTGAAGACTGACTCAAACTTTCCGTCGTTTACGTCAAAAATACTTTCAGTCTCACAGAACTTCAGATCTTTATGATGGTGTAGAGAACCTTTACCATCCATGACGATGACAGCAGCATCTTTGAACTCAGAGTTGTAATATGCATTCGCTGCATGGCATTCATGATGCCTGTCACGATAATCTTTTAGTGGAAGTCCTTTTTCCTTGACTAGATCAATGATTTTGTTTGCCTGCTTGGTTCTAAACAGGTATTTTTTCAAATTATATGTGGTATAGCAGTCACATATAGTGACCACACCAATAGAATCATCTAAAAATTGAGTCGCAGCAGTCAGAGCAGATCGATCTCTCTTGACACGACTCAATCTTTCTTCTTCAATGTAGAATTGAACCTCACCATCCTCAAGGATGGCAAGAGACCCATTATGCGACAGATTTATTCCGCAGATTCTACCCATTCCAATGCCTCACTCACAGAAGGATACTGTTCAATGAAAATCTTCTTACATGCATGGGCGATGTCCATGTGCTCCTTCTGAGTGCCATTTTCAGACCTCAGATTGATGTAATGGATCCATGACCTACATGAGCCTGTCATGTAAATTTTGGTGGGTGTACAGAGTGGAAGCACCATTCTTGCACATTCTTTTGCTACCCCCTCCTCTAGCATCTGATTGTAAAGCGATTGTGCAGAGGAGAATAGAGTTTGCATCTGTAACTCTAATTTCTGAACAGTATATGGATCCAAATCATCAATACTATTTTGCCTGTTCTTAGTATCCTGACGACGCATTGCAGGAAGAGGAATGTTATCCTTCAGCAATTTAGTGTCAGCATATCTTTGGGAGAACTCTTGGAATGTGAATGAACGGTGCCTCAAAATTTGAGCTGCGATTGCTCTAGTTGTAAAGATCTCCAAAGTCATTGTTGATTGCTCAAACACACTCCAATGGTTGTGCTTGATACAATACTTCAGTAGACCAGAATACTTTTCATTCTCTTGATTAGCAGGATTGCTCACACGAGCAATGTACGCCATCATCTGCTCAGAATCAGGAGTAACGCTGATAAGTTCTACTGTCATGGACCTTCGTAAATTTCGTCGTAGTTTTGCTCAACAGGGTCACACTCGTCGAAACGATAAGACTCCACGTCAGAGTAGACCTCTGCTTTGAGAGCACTGAGAAGCATTTCCAAATCGGAAACAATGATCTTGAGTTTGTCTCGTTCCATGGTTTTATTATAAAACAAAAAAGGGAAGGTGTCAAACCTTCCCTTAGTTATACAAGATCATTTGTCTAACAAATGTATCTCACCTTTTGTAAGTGCTTCCACGATAGCAGAAAGTCCCATGAGACTCTTTGCTTTCTACACAACGTGTGTCATACTCCACTCCACGGTATGTGGTGTGATGAATTTGTGCGTTGTGAAGAGCAGATGCTTTGACGATCTGCTTCTGGATCATTTTTAGTGTGTTCACTGTAGGTACTCCTAAAGTAGTTGGATTTTTAGGTCCGTTCCTTTAGTCGTTTGCGTCCCAATAACACTCAGGAGTTGCCTCCTTCATGGTCTCTACAAGTTCAACTTTCAACGAAAGAGGAAGATCCTCATTCGCTTTCATCCGTAGCATAATGCTATCGGCTTGCTGACATGTGAGCGAGGTATACAGTAGTATATCAAGCATTGGGATGAACGGCTCCGTTCCGCGACTTACTTGCGTCCCCGAAGGGATGAACGATTCGCATGATGTTATATTATATAGAAAAGAACATCAGCATCAATTGCTAAGTCTCTTCTTTCCGCAGTAGTCCGCACAGATGTGTGGTCTACTACTCCAAGAGTCTACCAGAGTATGCTGAAAAAAGGGAGTCTGTAAAACATCTTGTAAGGATTGATGCTCTAGGGAGATGGTTTTGATACCACCCTGCTCCTCTATCAAAGGGATCACGTTGTCCCAAAAGACCTGCTGCATATACTCTGCACCCACTCCCTTGTTTGGGTTTTTGATGTCACGGAAGACAGCAGGTGCATCAGGGTCATTATCAATATAATATCCAGGATAGAAAAACCTGAGACGTGACTGATGGAAGCAGCAAGCATGCACCACACCCCTACTATCGATCCTCAGTTGACCAGGACTACCTTTGCTATGCTTATAGCGGCACACCACCTCTGAGTCCTCTGCTACGGGTTCTGGGTGGTACACATGGTCAGGATCGTCTGCTACCTGTAGGGTATGCACCTTATCTCGGTATGAATACGTAAATTTACCGTCACCACGACCACTAGCGTCATACATATCATTGACCCGAGTATGCTGAAAGTCTTTGAACTTCCATAGTTTACTCAGCGTCTTACATCTTTTTATCTGATGTTGGTTGTGTTTGAAGACTAGCATCCTCCAAACAGCAGGACCACCTGCCGCAATGAATGCTTTAGCACTCCTCATTACTTTCTTATAGTCCACACCTACACGGTAATGCTGCAGTGTATCTTCTAAACCATCAATAGAAAAGATGAGGAAACTATCTTTATGTGATGCTCCCATGAGAGCACCAAGTCTTCCCCAAAATGCATCGTCACGAGTGCCTCCATTGGTACTCATCTGGAAAACAATATTGGGATTTGACTTTAGAGTATAGGCATATATTTCAAGCAGATCATCACACAATGTAGGCTCACCAAAAGACCCTTGGAAGTAGATCAACTCTGTCTTCTCAAGGGTTTTTTGAGGGAACCATGTCTTCCACTGATCAAGAGAGATCTTTGACAAGTTCATTGATGGGTCAGGTGCAAGCACCGCAACTTCATCATTGTATGATGTCTTATGCCTAGCACACAGAGGACACTTGGAGTTACAATGATCTGTTAGATCAATGAGAAACTTCACTTGTCACGCCAGTGAATCTCAGGGTATGCTTTTTCTACAACGCTACGAGTAATGCGATACTTACTCTGCAGTTCACTGTCTTTGGTCAGAGTAACAATCTCTGCTTCGTCAGCATGGAGTGACTCTAGGAGTTGAATCAACAAGGTTTCCCGACGCATCTGAGATAGTTTGTCGTTACCACCACGGATAAAGTTATACAGTGACCTCCACTCATGTACTAGACGAGTGTGACCATCAGTACCAGCAGGAGACTCGTTCCTCTTATAGGGAACATCTCCTTCGGGGATAGCAGACTTGATTCCCTTGTCAAAGTTCCAGATAAGGATTGCCTTTACATCATCCCGTTTGTGTTGTTCAAGTAGTTCAACCTTTTTATCCACAGTCTTGGCACCATGCACTGCTTTGAACAGTTCAGAGACCAGAGGATTGCTAGGAAGTTTGGACGTTGCCATAATTAGTCTTCAAATTCATCGAGGTAGGGGGTCTCACCTTCAAATCGGAAAGAGATTAGAGTGTCGGCAACAGGATTACCATGCTCATCAAACATCTCAGGGTGAGAATACTGGGGAGTTACATCGTGGATGTAAGTACGGACTAGGTACCCAATTACTAAACCAATTGCAATTGTTTGTAGCATGATCACCACAAACATTGCGAAAAAGACAGTAGTTGAATCGAGCGCCATGCTAATTCTCCCTTTCTATATGTAGCGAAAATCTCTTGCCAAATATTTTGAAAAGAGGTACTAGTTTGTAGGGGTGTTTCCTTCTATTATACATGAGAAGGGTGCCCTTGTTTATCAAATCATCTCCAGAGTTTGAAGATGATGGAGTGTCTCTTTGCATCCACCAATTGCTTTGTTGTTGATAGAGACTTGTGGGAAGGTAGCACCTTCCTCAAACTCATTGTAGAATTGATCTTTTGTGAAATCTTTGTCAAGTTTATACTCAAGGTATTCAATGTCAACTGACACTAGTAGTTGACGAACCCTATCACACCACTGACAGTCGTCCTTCGAGTAAATTACTGCTTGCATTTACCAACGATTTTGGTTGAGTTTTACTATGTTACCGACGACAACAAAGCGGTCGATCCCTTCAGTCATCTTTTCCACACCGTGCATAGCATAGGATGGATACAGCATAATGTCACCACTTTTTTGACATTCAGGATAGATTTTTTTATCTCCAACCTGAAAGTAAAACAGTTTGGTGTCAGGAACATCAACAAAGTGAACCCACGAAATCAATTGACGTGGATCCTCGTAGTGATTGTGAACATCAATGACCGCTTCAAGGTCACGTTTATATAGTTGTCCCCAGATACTACTGTAACTATAAATGGTCTTGCCCATAGGCAATCCAATGTCACCAAGGATTTTCTTTAGTTTAGGGACATAAAGTTGTAGAAGATCTTTGTCAACAAAGTTACCTTCAACAGTTGGTGCTTTATTGTTTGGGTTCTTATGAAACCCAGTGTAATGTTGTCCCCAGTTTTTTCTATTCTCAATCGAGTCCTCTCCTCCCTTTAGGAAGAAAGAGTCATCGTATCGTTCCTTGAGAGTTTTTATAGTATCTTCCGGAAGTTTCCACTTCTCAGAATAAAGAATCATTATTAGGGATAATCAAAGTTACATCTACACCAGAAACTACCGACCCAATGGCTTTTGCCATTGCCCGGTAGCCTGTACCAACATAAATTTGACCTGACACTACTGAGACTGTTGCAATACCCCAGAACCAGTAGTACCAGCGAGATTTTACTTGATACTTTTTCATGAAAGACAGATCAACTTAGATATTATAGGGTATCTAAGTTACCTTGTCAATCTTTACTCAGGACGCTCTGGAAAAGCACCGGTCCTTGCCTTCTCGCGATTCATAAACTCAAGATCCGCTTTGACTTCTTTCTTAGCAAGTTCTTGCTTACGATAGAAGTCCATTCCAACGTCATGCTGTTCGCGATCAATGCGTTTCCAAATACGCTCACGAAAACGCCATGCTGGCGATTTAGCGGAGCGATCAATCGCCTCACCAGTGCCATCCAAGACCATGTTTCCATTAGAATCCATGGTCAACTCACTCCGAACTTCAGAGGAGGAAAGCGAAGAACAGGCTTTAGAAACCGACATGTCTACGTTTTACGACTGTTATACATTGATATTTAGTAAAGGTTCTCCTCTTGCTCAGTAAGAATAGTAACGTCAGAAGTTGGGTAGGAGACACAGGTCATCAAGAAACCTGCTTCTAGTTGATCATCGTCTAAGAATGACTGATCACTTTGATCTACAGTACCCGATTCAATTTTTCCTGCACAAGTGGAGCAGGCACCTGCACGGCAGGAGTAAGGAAGATCAATACCTGCCTCGTCAGCAGCATCAAGGATGTATTGATCATGAGCACACTCGATAGTGTGTACTTCTTCAGGAGTCTTGAGAGTAACAGTGAACATAGGATTCATTGAACGTGAACGGTGCCAGTCATACCTGCACTTTGGTGAGGTCCACAGAAGAAGTTATAGTCTCCTGCATCAGCAAATACAACGTCTTGTGATTCTCCAGGAGCAAACAATAGTGATTCTCTAGAAAGATCAGGACGTGCCTCTACAATAATATTATGTGGAGGTAGTGATTCATTGATAAAATGAACCGTATCACCTACAGAGATTGTAATCTCATTCGGTTCAAATACTAGGTTTCCATTAGCACCCATCGTTACATCCACTGCCCATGCAGGTAAAGCAAGGAACAGTGAAGCGATTAGCACAAATAAAGGCTTCATTTGCAATTCGCAGACACGTTATGTATCTGAGTATAAACTCTCACATATAATTGTATCACATAAAAAACCTGGGTGTCAAATTTTTGCCCGAGTTTTTTTTCCTGTTTCTAGGAAACTAATTATCGATTTTGGTTTCCTGATCTTTTCTGAAGTTAGGACGTTGCTTATCGTAATTACTCCACTTGTTATACAACTCTGACCTCTTGTCTTCACGTGGATCATGGATGATATAACTTTCATCACCACGCTCTGGGAAGAAGTCTTGCATCTCTCCCTCACGATCCAGGTCGAGGGTGATGCAGTGTAGTCCACCGTCCCAGAAGTAACGATGCCTAAAGTTCACCACGTGACCTGTAATTCCATGCCTATCAAAGGCATCAAAGACAGTCTTGTTATATCCATTACAGATAACATTCTTCTCGTCAACCACAAGCATGTTGACATCAAAGACACTCTCTTCAACATAGATTACCCAGTCATTCAACCAAGTGTCTATGAATTCAGTCAAAGAATCATTGTCTTCTCCTCCAGGAACCCACCAGCGTCCCTTATTTTTCTTCTTCATCTTCAGGAAACCATCCACCTGTTTCCATCCAGCACCTTGAAGACGCACAACCTCCCAATCAGGGAAAGTTTCACCAAAGAATTCAGGTTTACTAATAGAAATCAACAGTCCTGGTTTGACTGGGGTCAAAGCACCATCACCATGTCCAGGAACATACAGAGGGTGTCGTCTAAACTCAGGGAACAGACGCTCCCATTTCTCCATGAACTTATCTTGGTTCGCAAGGTTCATGATGTTATTCAAAGAGAAGTATAGATCTCTGCCACAACTAATTACTGCAGCACTATTGACGTACTGATTATATACAACTTCCCCACCCTGTTCTTTGAACCACTTCTCTGCATCCTGATACTCATTATATTCTTTGTTGACCCTGTGAGGGTCACCAATTGTATTAGTAACAGCACTCAAGCACAGTCTCTCCATGTCCTCCAGGTCTAATCCAGCTAGTAGTCCACCCAAACTATAAGTATTCCCATCCCGACGCTGTGAACCATAATTCAAATAGTAATCACGCAACTCCTCAATAGGATTAGTATTCTCAACACCTCTAGCAGGTTTCATCATATCAAGGATGAACTCTGCAACCAACTCAGCACCCGGTTGCAACCACTCATGCTTACATTTTGGATTATGAAGACCATTGATCATCTCGCGAAGATCAATGTTCTTCAAGTAATCACTGTTAGGCATGTATAATTTATTACCAATCACCGCAAGGTGATCCCGTGGAATCATTGCCGAAGGATACTTAGCTTCGTATCCACAGTTATGATCCTTCTCCCAGTCGTCAGAAATATTAGTTCTAATTACATTGACACCCAACTCCGTCAGTTTGTCACAGAGTTTTTGATAATCTTCCTCAGTTTCTTGAGCAATCTTCTCCATCCCAGCACGTGCTTTGGGATCTTTGATATAAGAATAAAACTCTGGAGGATATGACCGACCTACCAAGCACGTTTTTAGTTTATCCCACGGTTGATATACTGATGGCATAACAATATTAGACCTGCATTATTTAGAACGCTCTGGGAAAAAGTCCTGCCTTTCTCCTTCGCGATCCAGGTCAGTAGTAATACAGTGTAGTCCACCGTCCCAGAAGTAACGGTGCCTAAAGTTGACCACGTGCCCAGTCACACCATGCTTCTCAAAGAAATCAAAAACATCTTTATTATAGTTGTTGACGATGACATTCTGCTCATCAACAACAAGCATGTTGACATCAAATACAGTCTCCTCAACGTAAATGACCCAGTCATTCAACCAAGTGTCTATAAATTCAGTCAAAGAATGATTGTCTTCTTCTCCAGCAACCCACCAGCGTCCATTATTTGGTAATGAATTTTTCATGTTGGAGAACTCTTCTACTTGAGACCAACCTTGCCCACCGATATTACAAACATCCCAACCAGGGAAAGTTATATCAGTGTGCTTTGGATCGCCAATACTAATCAAGCACCCAGGTTTGATTGGTGCCAATGCTCCGTCAGAATGTCCAGGGAAATGTAGTGGATGGATTCTATAATCAGGGAACATCTTCTGCCATTTCTCAAGAGCATAGTCCTCATTGATATAAGTAAGAATATTATTGATGGCAAAGTAAAGATCCTTTCCACACTTGATTGTCGAAGCACCATTCACATACGAATTATAAACAACCTCTCCTCCCTGTTCTTTGAACCAATTCTCTGCATCTTGAAACTCATTGTATTTTTTATTGACTCGACGTGGATTGCCAATTGTATTTGTCGCAGCACTCTCACATAATCTAGTGACATCATCAATGTGCAATACCTGCATCAACCATCCAATAGGAAAGTCTTTTCCATCTGTCAAAAACTTATGTGCTTCCTCAACAACCTCTTTAGATGCGGCAGCCTGACCTTTAGAACCACGACCAGGTTTGACAAGATCTAAAAGATACTCACTGAGGACTTGTGCTTCTGGTTGATTTTTTGCGTACTCAGCATTGTCCCGGATAGCATAGATCATATGTTCGACATTTATATCCTCCAAATAATCATGATTCGGCATGTATAACTTGTTTCCCAGAACCATAGTATGATCACGAGGGATCATGGCAGAAGGATAGTTAGCTGTGTACCCCCAGTTATGATCCCTCTTCCAGTCGTCAGAAATATTAGTTCTAATTACATCAACGCCTAACTCAATAAGTTTATTGGACAGTCTTACAAAATCCTCTTCAGTTTCTTGTGCAATCCTTTCCATCCCAGCACGTGCCCTAGGATCCTTGATGTAACTATAAAATTCAGGAGGGTATGATCTTCCAACCAAACATGTTTTCAGTTTATCCCATGGTTGATTTACTGAAGGTGACATAGCATAAAAATACCTGCTCTATTTAGAGAACAGGTAGATGAGACCAGGGATGATGATGAAAAACTGTGGAAGGAAATTCATGACGATTGCACGTTCCTTCCACTTGAATCCCACGTATGTCCAACCACTAGCACCTACAAGTTGGAGGATACTATTCCAGGGAGTCCACCCCATCACATGAAAAACCATAGCGATGAGGATGATGGTTGCAGAAAACCATTTGATTTGTTGAACCATCAGTCAATAAAACCATTCTCCTCTAAGTATTGACGTGTGAGTGGAGTAGGTTCATATTCCTTCCACATTTGACCAGCAGCACAGGCATTCAATGCATTCATGGTCATGTGTTCAGTCTTACCTGCCCACATTGCTTCCTTCTCCCATGGAATTGCTCCTGGTTGAAATGCATAGGTCCTACGTGCCATCTCTTGCCACATCTCAGGGACAGCATCTTCGGGCAAGATAATAGCAATCAAACTATTATCAATCGTTCCTGCCATACAATCTTGTGCTGCATGCCATCCTTCATGTCTCATCACACTCATCAGAATGTGTGGACGACCCATGAATGTTTTGTTTAGATAGAAGTTATTACTTACAGTATGATAGACACCACGGTGTCCTACTGGGAAATACTTTTCGTCAGCAAGATATACCTTCACACCAACATGACTTAGTGAAGACATCATGTGGTTGAACTCTGTTGCCACTGAAGTAAATGCTTCAGGGTTGTCATAATTTGTGGAGACATCCAACAAACTATGCACTTCCTTCACATCATCGGTGCATTCTTGAAGGAGCATACACCCCATAGAATGATTGCTATAGTAGTCATCCTCTTCAATAGGATCTGCCATTGCAGGGAGAGCACCGCCTAACAGGAGCCCTGCCAGAAGAAATTTGAACATAAAAAAGGGGGGTCGTTAGACCTCCCAAATATAGCACAGTCATCTAGATTTTGCCAGAGACTATAGCGGCGACGATATATTATTATTTAGATAATCTTTCTCAGTTTGATAGGGATGTGTATCACCTGTGTATAGTTTGTACCCTTCAATTAGATCAGGTACTAACCATTCATGAACTGGAGCACATGCTTTCCAATTGATGGGTTGGATGCAGTTCATGACAGCAACATTCCAAAACGCTACCAAATGTATTACCAATGTAGTCATTCGTCCTTCTTGTAAAGGTCTTCTAGTTTTTCTCTAGTTAGATCAACATACATTACTTCTTCTCCTGCTTGTGGTGCTTCAGGATGACGTGGTTTAGGGGGTTTATTCATCTCTATAGAAATAGATTGAATATTAGTCCACATCATAGCAAAAGCAGTGCCCGAAAGCACTGCAAAGCAGACAAAATAAAGGGCAAGTTCAAAGGTATTCATGAAGTCTTCGTTTTATAAGATGGTCTATTGAGAAGTTACCTGGACCACTGAGGACGATACATGCTGCACCTCCCCAGTAAAGAACTAAAAGTTCTAACAAGTAGATGTTGAATCCAGATGTAACTAGAGCATGATAAATTGCGAATGATATTGTACCTAAGATTGCTAAGGCACCCAGACGAGTGCCAAGTCCACAGATAACCATCCAACTCCCCACAACCTCAGCAAATGCTGCGAAGTATGAGGAGACGATTGGGAATGGAAGATGCAATGGTCGTACAAATGCATCCGCAAAGTTTTCAATGTTCTCTAGTTTCTCATAACCATGATGGATAAGCATAGTGCCTAACGCTATGCGAAGTAATAAGAATCCTAGAGACTGAATCACAATGCGTTACCTCTTGGTAGAACTTCTTCTGGGAATACAAAGTTCTCGTGGGGTTGGTCAACTGGTGCCAACCATGCACGTAGTCCTTCGTTGAGCAAGATATTTTTCGTATAAAAAGTCTCAAACTCAGGATCCTCAGCGGCACGAATCTCTTGACTTACGAAATCATAAGCACGAAGATTGAGAGCCAGACCAATAATCCCAATGCTAGATGTCCAGAGACCCATGACAGGAACAAAAAGCATAAAGAAATGAAGCCAACGCTTGTTACTAAAGGCAACACCGAAAATCTGAGACCAGAAACGGTTTGCCGTAACCATTGAGTAAGTTTCCTCTTCCTGCGTAGGTTCAAAAGCTTTGAAGGTGTTTGCCTGTTCACCATCTTCAAACAGTGTGTTCTCCACTGTAGCACCATGAATTGCACAGAGCAAAGCACCGCCAAGGATACCTGCAACACCCATCATGTGGAAGGGGTTTAGCGTCCAGTTGTGAAATCCTTGGAGGAATAAGAGGAATCTAAAAATTGCCGCAACGCCAAACGACGGTGCGAAGAACCAACTCGATTGACCCAGAGGATAGATAAGGAAGACAGAAACAAAGACAGCAATAGGACCAGAGAAAGCAATTGCATTGTAAGGACGAATGCCGACGAGACGTGCGATTTCAAATTGTCGGAGCATGAATCCGATGAGTGCGAATGCACCATGCAGGGCAACGAATGCCCAGAGACCACCGAGTTGTACCCAGCGGACAAAGTCACCCTGTGCTTCTGGACCCCATAGAAGGAGAAGACTATGACCCATTGCATCAGCAGGTGTACTGACTGCAGCGGTAAGAAAATTGCAACCTTCTAGGTAAGACGACGCGATGCCGTGGGTGTACCAGGAGGTAGCGAAGGTGGTGCCAGTTAGCCAACCACCAATTGCCATGTAGGCAGTGGGAAGTAGAAGTAGTCCAGACCAGCCGATGAAGACAAACCTGTCCCGTTTCAACCAGTCATCAAGGATGTCAAACCATCCTCGTTGGTTTTGCTGAAGCGTTGAAGCGACCATTGTTATTTACTGTAAGTGTCGTAGTTTAGGAGATCATCTTGTTCTTTTGTTACTTGATCATCAAACTGATCAATAACTCGAAGACGTTGCTCTGCAATTACAAGTCTATCCAGACAGAGATTGATTTCGTGGAGAGTATTCATATCAACTGCGTTGGGTGATACAGCAGCAGTATGAGCAGGAAGACGTTGATCCAAATGCTTTTGAATCGTTGATTTTGCATCTTTGATCTTTTCTCTGCACTGTTCTCGTAAGTGTTGCAGAGTATTGCGACGAGTATTCATGTCCAAAAAAATAGGGGACCGAAGTCCCCCGTAGTATAACAGGAAATGTTATCAACCGATAGCAGGTGCGGTGAGTGCAACAGGAGTTGACTCAGCAGCAGCAAGATCGAGTGGGAAGTTGTGTGCGTTACGCTCATGCATAACTTCCATACCCAAACCTGCACGGTTCAGAACGTCTGCCCAGGTGTTCAACACACGACCCTGACCATCAAGGATGGACTGGTTGAAGTTGAAACCGTTGAGGTTGAACGCCATCGTGGACACGCCAAGGGCGGTGAACCAGATGCCAACAACAGGCCATGCAGCAAGGAAGAAGTGCAAGGAACGTGAGTTGTTGAATGAAGCGTATTGGAAGATCAAACGACCGAAGTACCCGTGGGCAGCTACGATGTTGTAGGTCTCTTCTTCTTGACCGAACTTGTAACCATAGTTCTGTGACTCTTGCTCAGTCGTCTCACGAACCAGCGAGGACGTAACAAGCGAACCGTGCATAGCACTGAACAGTGAACCACCGAAGACTCCAGCAACACCCAACATGTGGAAGGGGTGCATGAGAATGTTATGTTCGGCTTGGAAAACCAACATGTAGTTGAAGGTTCCCGAAATGCCCAAAGGCATAGCATCGGAGAACGAACCTTGACCAAATGGGTACACCAGGAATACTGCGGACGCAGCCGCAACAGGAGCAGAGTATGCGACACAGATCCAGGGGCGCATGCCCAGACGGTAAGAAAGTTCCCACTCACGTCCCATATAGGCATAGATGCCGATAAGGAAGTGGAAGACTACCAGTTGGAAGGGACCACCGTTGTATAGCCACTCATCAAGTGAGGCAGCTTCCCAGATGGGGTAGAAGTGAAGACCAATTGCGTTGGAGGATGGGACAACTGCACCAGAGATGATGTTGTTTCCATACATGAGTGAACCAGCGACGGGTTCACGGATGCCGTCAATATCGACGGGGGGTGCTGCTACGAAAGCAACGATGAAGCAGATGGTTGCCGCCAACAGAGTTGGGATCATCAGTACACCAAACCAACCGACATAGAGACGGTTATTGGTGGAAGTAACCCACTCGCAGAACGAATCCCACGCGGAGGTTGTTTGTTGTTGTCTTGAAAGAGTAGACATTGAAAAGGGTAAGGATAAGTGCGGGGAACACTAGTATGATATTCCTGCTGCACCCTCAGCAACAGGTATTAGAGACGTTTTTATTCTCCCTATAGGTCTCGGTTTGAGGGGAGTTCATTACGCTTTGTAACGTATTTGTATTTAGTATAACATGAATCCCTAACTTTGTAAAGGCAAAGTTGGAGATATCACATTACGTTCAATGAACTCAGAGTGATCATGTTTTGCGAAAACAAAGGGATGTAATCCCGTGATCTCTCTTAGTTCAGCAAGGATCTCACGTCGCTTCGTCCATTGGTCAGGTTTCCCTGCCTGTGGATGCCTTTTGCGACGGTATTGTTTTCCTTGCTGTCCAAATAATATACCACAACTACCTGCTCTGTGGAGATACTTCCCTCTTTTGTCTCTCCATAGTTCATGCCACCCATCTTCGATGAAAGTCATCTGCTTATTGGTGAACTGCTTGGCAGCATCAAACGAAATCTGATCTCGGTTGGGTCCAATCTGTGCATACTTCCACCACAGATCACCAAACTCTTCATAGTTTTCTAGACGACGCCAGATAGATCCCAGCACAGGACTGCTGTACTTCTTGAAGTCATAGTTCATCCACTTCAGGACTCGGGTGATCTCTAGTTGCTGCTCCTTTGTATTCATGGAGGACATAAACCCCTCCAAGATCTCATCGTAGTATGAGTAACGATTCACATGACGGATGACTGTGAAAGAACTCTCCTCAAAGTATCTCTTACAATTTTCTACGTATTCTTTAGTCATGATGTAGCAACCATCAATCCACACAACCTCCTCACCCTCATCAAATACTTTATGAGGATTGATCTTGACGTAGGAAGAACGGATACGAGGACAGGAATGATCACATGGAATCTCTCGGAACTCCCATGGACCTTTCCTTTCAACAGTATCATCAGCGAACATCACATACTTGACATCCGGATCGTAGTAATTTTCATCCGGTATCTCATCGTATCCATTAGTGATACAAGAGTAGATAATCATCGGTTCAATACGTTTGCATCAATCATTGATTGGAAGTTGTGCTTGTAGTACAACCTTGGAATCATACGAGTGCACCGACGTATCTCCTTGAGCATTTCATCTTCACGCTTATACTGCTCCAGATCTCCTGCTTGGGGATGCTTTCCTAAGCGATTCAACTTACCTGTTCGGTGGTCAAAATCAATACCAACCTCAGGCCAGTTGTCTTTTAGTGTATTTTTTATTGTCTGCCAGGGTAATGCAGTCAGTTGACGTGCAGTATCAAAAGAAATCTGGTCACGGTTAGGACCAATCAAAGAATACTTCCACCACAAGTCACCAAACTTACTGATCTCAGGAGTAATACGTCTCCAAATTGATGCCAGTACAGGACTGCAATAGTCTTTGAAGTTATAGTTCAGTTCCACCAATGCTTCCATGATCTCCACCATCTGTGCCTTGGTATTGAATGAAGACACGTAACCTTCCATCACTTCCTCAACAAAATTGAAGCGACAAGGATGAATCATATGAGTCTGA
>Ga0181410_1000245_pt1 | contig 23955 bp, 17 predicted proteins | sample 33SPOviralmetaG_FD_130112 | JGI IMG/M metagenome (GOLD analysis project Ga0181410, IMG submission 130112) | Marine viral communities from the oligotrophic San Pedro Time Series (SPOT) site, San Pedro Channel, CA, USA - 33 SPOT_SRF_2012-06-20 | ecosystem: Environmental > Aquatic > Marine > Strait...
CAGTAAATGAAACATCGCTTTTATCTGAAGCTGCTACAGGTAACGTGACCTCTGATACTGCAATTGCGCTTTCTGTGGGAGAATTAGTGCGTGTAGCCTCCGGAGGCGGATCAACGTCTCTCGTCATAGTACGCGGTCTTTTTGGAACCTCCGACGTAGACCACTTCAATGGAGAAGCCGTATTAGCGGTAGGCAACGCAAGCGCATCCAACGATTACGTTGGTTGGGGCGAGGCTGTTAATCAAGACGCGGCAAACCCTGATAGCACTTTAAGAATCTGGTCCCAAGATAATTTTGGAGAGAACCTTCTGCATAATGACCGCAACGGCGGTATCTTTTTCTGGGACAGGCAGAAGTATGCCACGACTACGGGTTATAGGTCCGAGAACCTTGCGACTTTAACGGACATAGCGGGTAACGCTGTGACCAAAACTTCTGTTCCAACCCGTGCCCTTCAGATCATGCTTTCGGACAGAGACAGGCATGTAATTGCTTTTGGGTGTGATGGGCTGGGTTCTAGTTCTACGGATGTAGACGGTAACGGTATAGTTGACCCTCTATTAATCCGGTTTAGCAGTAGTGAAAACCCTGTTCAGTGGTATCCTACTGCATCTAACAGCGCGGGTGACTTACGGATTAGCTCGGGCTCTACCATTATTCAAGCTTTAGAAACTCGACAACAAATACTTGTGTTTACGGATGTTTCTGTACACGCGATGCAGTTTTTAGGTGCCCCTTTCACCTTTGGAATTAATCTTATTTCTGAAAACATCACTATAGCGAGTCCTAAAGCGGCTGTAGCTATCGATGACGGTGTGTTTTGGATGGGGACAGCGGAGTTTTATATTTATTCGGGCGCAGTACAGAAAATACCGTGTACGGTCCGCGACTTTGTTTTTAACAACATGAATGAGGAACAACGAGAGAAGGTAATTGCGGGAGCAAATGTATCCTTTTCGGAAGTGTGGTGGTTTTATCCGTCGGACACTGTGACAAACGGTGTTTTAAACACTGAAAATGATCGTTATGTGGTTTATAATTTTCTGGAGAAAGTGTGGTTTACTGGAACCTTAAACAGGTCAGCTTGGCTAGACAGGGGTATTTCCACATTACCCTTAGCTACGTCCGATACAAACTATCTGTACAACCACGAAACGGGGTCTGCCTTTTCTGATGACCTAAGTGCTGAAAGCTTTATTACCTCGGGTGAAATAAGTATTTCAGAGGGCAATCAGTTTTCCTTTATCCGGCGAGTTATTCCTGACATTAACTTTCGGTCTAAAACCACTGTGACTTCCTTAGATTTTATTTTAACGGTAAAGGACTTTCCGGGGCAAGCTTTCTTAGACCCTAGTACTAGCCCCGAAACACCGTTAAGCTCGTCCACTAACGCTATTCAAAAAACGTCAACAACTCCGATTGATCAGTACACCAACCAATACTTTACGCGTCTAAGGGGTAGAAGCTTTAGTTTTAAGGTTACCTCTACGGACGAGAACGTGCTTTGGAGACTAGGCGTTCCGCGCATTGAAATACGTCCAGATGGAAGAAGATAATGGCATCAAGTAACCCTCTACCGTTTTTTCCCACGCCACCTGACGAGTACAGCCAAGAGTATTTAAATGAGGTGGTTCGATCTTTTTCTGTGTTTTTGAACCAATTCAACAACACGCAACAAGTAGTTGAAGATGAACCAACTGCTCTAAGTTGGTTTATGGGCTGATGGCTAATACATACATAAATGCAAAAGCGGTCCTTGCGACAAATCTTGAAACTACGCTGTATACGTGCGCCCCGTTTTCTACAGCGGTGGTAAAGTCAATTTTAGTTTGTGAGGTTAGTAATAGTGGAGATACTTTAACTCTTAAAGTATCCGACTCTTCGGGCACCGATTTTTCCCTGTTTGATGTAAAGGCTATTGCAGGTCACGCAACTGTGGAACTATTAACGGCACCGCTTGTAATTCAAGCCGATGAAATCTTAAAGGTCACGGCAGGGGCGGCAAACAGGTTGCACATTGTAGCTAGTATTTTGGAGATTTCCTGATAATGTACGGTCAAAGGGGCGATGTAATGCAAGAACAAATGTATTTTCCCGAAGGTGGTGTGGGGTCTTTCTTAACCTCTAACATGGATGAGATGCCCGACAACGTAATTGCGTTTGGTCAGCCTCGCGGAATTAACTCTATGGGCGAAGTGGCAAACCGCATGGCTCAGATGGGTCGTAACGGTGACACGGAACTGGCTCACGTTAATCGTGACGAGATTATTATAGACCGGAACATGGCCCGCGATCCGCGGATCAGGAACGCTGTTGCGGAGGTTTTTAGTGACAATGACATGGATATGGCGCGTTATACGGTTGGCAACGCGGCTAATTCAATCAATCCTTACACGGGTCAGCGCGAGTTCTTTTTAAAGAAGCTAATTAAGGGTGTTAAGAAGATAGTTAAGGCGGTTGCGCCGATTGTTATTCCGGCAGCAATGAACGTTTTATTTCCGGGCATGGGCGCGATTGTGGGCGGTTTTGTCGGGTCGGGTGTTACATCTTTAGCTATGGGCAATAGTTTTAAGGACAGTTTAAAAGCGGGTCTTGTGGGTGGCGCGATGGGCGGCATCATGCAGGGCTTTAAGAACGTGAGCGCGGGAACTCCCAAAGACTTCTTTTCTAGTAAGGGTCAGTTTAGGGGTTCCAAGAACTTTGGTATGTTTGAGAGAAACCGCGCCAAAATTGGCGACCAACGCAAAGAAGTTTTAAGCAGGTTAGGTTTCGGAGATGGTGCCAAGGATGGACCGGGTTATGTAACCTCGGATAAGCTAGACCCTCTTGGCTTTAATCCCAAAGGCACGGCGGCAAGAGCAGCAGGGTATAAGCCAAAAGAATACAGCTTTGAAAACCTTTATGATGTTCCTGTTATTGATCCCAAAAATACAGCGGGGGAGTATGAAGCCTACATAGACGCAAATAACCCTAATGCTGTACAACGCAGGCAACCTCCCGTGGAGCTTCCCGAGGACGGCGGCATGTTTAGTTTTAAACGCCCAGAAATGACTCCGGCTGACCAACGTAAATACTTAATGCAAGCGGGCTATAAGCCAGAAAATCAAGCCGTTTTCAACGAACAATTAAAAAATCTCAGCAACAAGTACGACGGGGGATATAAGCTAGGTAAGATAGCTGGCGTTGCCGCCCTTGCCGCGCCTGCCTTTGGTTTAATGGACCCCATACCACAGAAAGAACCCGAGCCCCCGTTTGAAGGTGAAACAACCCAGAGCTTACTAGCGGCTAATCCATCAGCCTATTATAGTGGGGTTGCTCCAAGCCCGTACAGACGGGCCTCTCTGTCGGATATAATGGTTCCAACAGAGGGTTCGTATCGCTACGAAGACTTTTTAACGCCTGTTCAAACCGCAGCTAGTGGTGGTGAGATGCAAAACTTCCCTCGCCGCACTGGTTACATAGGTGGCCCCGGAACCGAGACTTCCGACAGCATTCCAGCCATGCTTTCTGACGGGGAGTTTGTAATGAACGCTAGGGCTGTCCGCGGAGCGGGTGGTGGTAGCAGGGAGCGCGGCGTTAGAAAGATGTACGATATGATGCGGGCATTTGAAGGTGGGGCGGTAGCATGACAACTACAACAACAAACTCGACAGTAATTAATCGCCAAGACCCTGCCATTGAAGCGTACAGGCTTGGGTTATTAGGCGACGTTCAAGGTTATATTAGTCAGCAAATAGCGTCGGGAGATATGCCACCGGACTATCAGGTTGCGGGTTTGGCCCCCTCGGAACAGGCTGCAATAGCTGCGGCTAGGTCTGGTATTGGGTCTTATCAGCCTTACATAAACCAAGGTTCCGGAACCATTGATCAGGGTCGGGCGGCTATGATGCAGGGTATTGGGTCTTTGCAGGGCACGGGTGCTATGTATGATCCAAACGCTTATGAAGCGTACATGAATCCTTACGAAGACCAAGCGGTTCAAATGGCTCTTTCTGATATTCAACGTGCGGGGGACGTTCAACGTCAGGGCGTTAAATCTCAAGCTGTTGGATCGGGAGCGTTTGGCGGTTCCCGCGGTCAACTTGCGGAGTCTGAGTTAGATCGAAACACTATGCAGCAGCAGGCTAATACTGCGGCACAAATGCGGGCCGCGGGTTATCAAAATGCGCAACAACAAGCTATGGGCGCATTTGATTCTGCAATGGGTAGGCGACAAAACATTGGTCAACTAACGGGTCAGATGGCAACTGGTTTGGGGCAGCTAGGCATACAGCAAGCGGGTTTAGGCGAGATGGCCTCGGGCCTTGCTACGCAGGACATAAACAACCTTTTGACTACGGGAGCTACCCAGCGTGGGGTTCAACAAGCGGGTTTAGATGCTCTGCGCTTAACAAACTTGCAGCGGTATTCTCAGCCCTATCAACAGTACGGCTTCCTTTCGGACATTTATTCGGGAGTTCCAACTTCTCAGGCAACGATGACCTCCTCATCCGCGCCACAAGTTTCGCCCTTCCAAACAACCCTTGGTTTAGGTATAAGTGGATTAGCCGCCGCATCAGGCGCACAAAATGCGGGGTTATTTTAAATGAATCGTAGCGTAATGAATCGTCAGATGTTTAATCAAGGCGGCTACGTTCGCCCGCAACGGATGAATTTAGGCGGACAGCCTATGATGCCGCCAGCCGGACCACCAATGGCACCGCCGCCTATGGAAGCAGAGCAAGCTCTCGCGGGCGCGGAGATGCAGGGCCAAGAGATGGGCATGATGGCAGCGGAAGGCGTTATGCAGCAAATTGACGGCGCTCAAGACTACCAAAGCTTGATCGACGGAATACGCGGCAATCAACAGCCCCTTGAAGCGCGGTACGCGGAACTTGGCGGTATTGTTGGTGAGCAAGACGCCATGCAGACGCCCGAGTCGGTTTTGGCACTAACGCAACCAGCCATTATGATGACGGAAGAGGGAGCGGTTAATAGCGGCATTGGTGAGCTAATGCAGGGCATAGCCGGAGATACTTCGATGGCAGGTCAGATGGGGGAGGGCGTCGGTGGTTTAATGATGGCCCAAGCGCCGGAGCCCGCGATGGAAGCTCCCATGATGGAGGCGGGAAACACACCACCCGTAAATTTTAGGCAGGGTGGGCCCGTAGAGGTCCAAAGACTTCAAGCAGGCGGAACGCCCAGCGCCATTGATATAGCTGGTAGAGACTTGTCCAAGTATCAAGATTTTCTAAGCGGGGGTTATGACGCTCAAGCGCGGGCCGCGGAGCTTGAAGAACAGCGCAAGCTGTCTAAGTCTCAAATGCTGTTTGATATTGCTCAAACGGCTTTAAACTTTGCGGGCAACACGCAAGGCGGCTCTATTGCAGAGCGGCTGGCAAATTCGGCTGCGGCAACACAACTTCCACAGCGGATCGGAGAACGTTCTGCGCAAATGCTTGCAGCTAAACAGGCTCAGACCGCAGAGAAGCGTCAGTTAGACATGGCGGCTAGACAGGCTGCGTTGCAGGGTGGACAAGCCGAAGTTGATTATGCGCAACAACTAGCTTTGGCTAACGCCAACAGGGCGGCTACAAAAGGCGTTTACGAAGAACTTTTTGTTATTGACGCTACAGGCAACGTAACGTCCGCGGGAAAATTTAATCGCTCAACGCCTGTTGGAGAATCTGATTATCAAGCGGCCCGAGCCGCGGGCGCTCAAACCGAATCTATTGCAACACCGCTTTTAGCCGCAGCACAGGCGGGAATGGAGCAACAGGCCAAAACACAAGCGGATATTGCGACGGGCTCATTGCCTAGAACACTGCAAACTCTTACAAACGATGTACAATACACCTATAACGGGGTGGATTACGACGTAAAAGCGGGCGAGGCTGTTTCAGTAACCAACCCTCAGTTACAAGCTCTTTTACAGGCGGGCGGTTTAGCAACCCCGTTTAATGAAAACTCTACGTACGTGGCTTACTATAGCACGGATAGCGTTACTCCAACACTGTTGACATTGATAAACGAGTCTAGCCCCGGAGGTCAGGCAAGGCTTGACGACCCTACTTTTGCACAAAACTTTACAAAAGACCCTACCGCTTATCAAGCGGCTATCGGACTTGAGAAAGACTTGAAACTTCTGGAAGCTACCGTTGGATTTGATACTAAGAAAGCCTCCACGCTGCACAGGCGTACCGTTGCTCTTGCTAAACTGGGATTTGCAGATAATCAAAAAGGCAGGGATTTAAGAAGAGACATTGCTTCTGACGCGAACGCGCTGTCCTTAGAGTTACAAGACAACACTTTTGTGTTTGGCAGAGAAAAAGGGCAGACAGAACAGGGTTACAAAATAGAGCTATTAAACTCTAAAGCTGAAATAGATAAACAAATACTTGACCTTAAAATTGCTCAAGAAAACTTTGCCCGCGAAGATAATCAAGCGGCTGATGCTGAAGCGCGTGAAGAAACCAAAGTGGCTAATATTGCAATGGCAAACCTTGAGGCAGACTTGCGTGAACGTAGCGCCGAAATTGCCGCGGGCATAAGTCTTTCAAACTCTTTGGAACTATTTGACGCCAAGTCTTTGCAAGAACTTGCAATGTTAAATGAGGGGGCCGTAAAAAAAGAGGGTTACATTAGACTTACCGCGGCATTAGGCGATGCTTCAAGAAAAGATCAAAATGTGTTTGTAAACCAACAACGCATATTCGCGGTTCTGGATCAAAAAGACTTAGCTAACGTTAAGTCCCAATTAACCGAAGACCGTAACCTTAACAACGATATGAGGGCTGCGGCGGAAAGGGTGTTGGATCGTGCCGCTGCCGCGGGCCTACAACGCAATTCTCTTCTTTCTGCGTCAACATTACAGGCGGCTAGAATAGAGTCTAGCGAGATGTTGGCTGGAAACAATTTGGCGCAACAAGCTTTGGACAAAGCTTTGGATCGTGCGGCGCGAGAAAAACTTCAGTTGGATGACCAATCGTGGCGCAAAATGATGCAGGATGCGGCAGACGAGTTAGGGTTAAGTAAACAAGCTACTCAAAACCTCTTTGATGCCGGAGAAAACACAAAGGACCGTTTGGCGCGAGAAGGGTTGCAGCTTGGTTCGCAAGAACATGCAACAGCAATGCAGGCAAGAGATATTGTTGCAACTGCCGCAAGGCAAACAAAAGGTATTGAGGCTACGGCGCTTCAAGGCATTTTGAATCGTGCGGCACAAGAAACAAGGCTTTTGACGCAGGTAGAAGCCACCGCCGCGCTTCAAGACGAACGTTTAGAATTTACTGGCGACCAAAACGATCAAGATCGTGCAATAGAAGAGTTTCAAAACCTTGTGTCTAACGCCGCCACAGAACGGGGAATGGATTTAACAGAAGCGCGTGATGATGCCGCTCACGCTAGAGGCGTGGCAAGCAACTTGTTAGAGCAACAACGCATTGATCTGTCCCGAGAAAAGTTGGACGGAGAGGTTGATTTAAAGAAGGTTGGCGTAAATGCGGATATGTTGCAGCGTTATGGTCAGAACAAAACAACTCCAAAAGAAACGGCGCTGGTCAACGGCGCTATAATTGTTTGGAACTCTCCGGCAGGAGTGCGTTACAACCAAGAGGGAAAATATTTTTCAGATAAGGACCGCAGACCGTTAACTCCAGAAATGATTTCGGCTTTAGAGGCTCGACAAGCGTTGGGTCTTACGGACTTGCCTGATGTTGAGTTTGGATCAACGGTTGTTCCTCCAAAAGAACCGTCGGCACAAGTTATACCCGAAGATGAGCAAAGTCCGTATGCTGCTTCTCTAGGAGTTCCCGACTTAGCTTTTGGGTCAGACGCGTTTTTAGTAAACTTAACTAATATTTTTACAGAATTTGCTTCTCTTGGAACGGTAGGAGCGCCTTTCAGCCCACATAAAAACGCTATAAAAGCCGTGGAAAACTTAAACAATGAGTTTATACAGTTTTTTCAAAAAGCAAGCGAGTTGCGGGACAGCGTGTTCGCACAAAAGGAATTAAAAAGTTTGACGCCCAAACCCGCGTCTCTTTTTGTTGGGGCTGATGATGCCGAATCGGCGGCTAAAAACCTGTATTTAAGAATAAACAGCGCCGTTCAAGACATTGAACGCGCATTAAGCAGTGAAGAAATACCGCTATCTGCTACTGGAACGGGCTCCCTTTCCGCCAAACGGCAGATGCTTGTTCCACTTAAAAAACTTAGAAATGGCTACGCTATTCTAGCGGGCATTGACTCTCCTGCGATAAATACAGGGGAAATTGACCAAGGTGCTCTTTTAGATGACATTTATACCATTATGGAGGACGACGACTAATGGAAGAACAAGCCTCTACCGTTTCAACCGAAGTTTCTCCGGCACCCGCGCCACCTCTTGCTACCGAGGGCCGCGAAGGATTGTTTGATCCGTTAAACTTTAATTTTAAAACGTTTGAAAAAATTGATTTTCAACCAGAATATTATGAAAATGTAATTAAATCTTTTGAAGGTAAGCCAACTATAAGGAAAAAAGGTAAGCCCCCTGTTACACAGGATCAAATATTTGCTATTCAGGCCGTAAGAGAATTAAGTTCGCGTTATCCGGGAATTGGAACATATAAACAGTTTAGAGCAGGGACTTCAAACTTTCAAAAGGAGCTTTTAAAAAATCCAAAAGTAATAGATCGTTTAAAAAGAGACGGTGAGGATTTAACTAAACTTCCTTTTACTGATGAGAGAATATTACAGTACATTACGACGTTGAAGAAAAAGGGACCTGTTGAAAGTACCTACCGACGCATAGTTGAAAACATACCAGTTAGCGCAGGCATGACTGCTGGGTATATGAGCGGGAAACGTGTTCAATCTATGATGCCTGCTTTTCCGCCTTTTAAAACAGGGTATCGTTTATTCGATGCGCCCATTGTAGCGGCTCAATCAATTTACAACGCGGGAAAATTTTCACTTCCTTTTGTGACAGGGCTCGTTGGAAGTATTTTTACTGCCCCTGTTAGTGAGGAATTTGGAGAAGTCTTTTTAGGCGAAAAAGGACTTGCAACTCCCGGTACGCGGCCTTTGCAAAGGTTTGGGGAAGCTGTTGGCGACGTGGTTTCGTTTTCTCCTATAGGGTTTTATGCAGACAAAATTGCAGGAAATATGACCCGCGATTACTTTACTAACCGATTAGGAAAGTTTTTGGACCCACAAGCGGGAGGGCCCAACACGTATACGTTTAAAGGCGGTCGCGTCTCAGACGGAAAAGGCGGGTTTTTTGATGTTCCTGAAAAAACAGTTAGCTTAGACAAAGGCCCAATGTTTGGTCGGCCTGTGGATATGACAGGAGAATCTGCAAAGACAACCGCTTATCAACAGATGAAAAAAGCAGAAAAGACTTCTAAAGAGTACCTGTATGGTGAGGGCGTTATTAGAGGTGCGGGTGGTAAACCTGTTCAAGGACCGCTTACGATAAACCAATTAAATGAACGCGGCGTAGCTGATGTTATGCAGGGCACTGTTCCACAAGGAACGATGCGCAAGCTATTGGCAATAGAGGACGCTTTACGTGCTGCGGGCAAAGACGCTAGAAACAACAAGAGTTTGTTCGCCTTTTATGAATCTTTAGCCGCATTAGGTGCGGGTACATTTGCAAAAGCTGCCGCGGAAAGTAAACCTTTCACGGGCTATGAAGTCGGTGCAGAAATAGCGGGCAGTATCGCGGTGCCTTTGGGTGTAGGAGATATTTTATACCGAGCCGCAACAAAAGGTTATCCCGTGGCAAGAGAGCTTTATGAAAACGTAAATGACATGGGCCTTCTGCGCGGCGTTGGAACTACTTTTTCTGAAAACATGCAAGCGGGAAGAGATGCTCAAGGTTTTAAAGAAATTGTTACTCGGCTGCAAGAAATGGGAACAATAGATAGTAAAGAACAACTGGAGGAGTTTATAGCAAAACTTGAGGCAATGCCTAAAGACCCTGATGCCAAACCTACTGCGGGACAACTTACAAATGACCCTGTTATTATGGCTATGGAAGCCTCATTGGCTAGAGAATTTCCCGAACTCAAAGGTCAGCAACGAGACGCTAGAAAACTAGAAATAGATGCTTTAAAAGGCGTGTTAGAACAGTTGGCTTTTGCGGAAGGTACGGAGTACGGCAGAGCGGCAGTAAGAATTGGGGCGGAAATAAGACAAGCCATTTTTGAAAGCAGCTTAACCTCCCGTTTAGACGCCGCAGAAAACGATCTTTTAAAAGCTCTTAATCAACTTAAAAAATCTAAAGAAAATAGAAACTTAAAAAATCCTGACGGCTCTACTATGACCGCTAAAGAAAGAGCCGAATTAGACGCAATGGATCGAATTGATCTGTCTGAAAGATTGATGGACATGTTGACGGCGCAAAAAGGGTTTGCTCGTACAGAACAAAAACGTTTGTATGGCAGAGTTGGAGAAATAGACCTTAGTCAGTTTTATGATGACGCAGGGAACGCGGTTGACGGACCTAAGTTACTTCGTTTGTTAGAAGAGCAAGGCCCTTTTGCTCCGGGTAATTTATTGGAAAGTGAATTAAAACCTTTATTTACTTTTGCTCGTAGTCTGAAAGACCAGCTTGGTATTCAAGTTGATTTAGGTGGCGAAACACCGAAGTTAAACGCGTATAATGAAGCTAGGTTGCAGGCGTATGAGTCTGGGGGAATGGACCTTTTTGACCAGTTTGTTGTGAATGAATTAGGTGATCTAGGGACAGACAACCTTCCAGAAACGGTCACGCCTGAAATGATCCAAGCGGTAAGACAAAAGATTGGTGGAAGGGGTCGTCAAGGACAACAGAGTCCTACTGGAAAAGCTTATACAGCGTTATTGGACGCGTTACTTGAAAAGGGTTCCCGACTAGGCACCATTAGCGCAGGACCTTCCGTAAGGTCGGCTCAAGTAAGAACGGGCGCAGAAATAGCATTTGAAGAAAGCAAGCAGTTGTTTGATGCCGCTACAGCGGGCAATGAATTTGTTGGCCCTAGAATGCGTAATTTTATCTTGGACGCCAGACAACAGTTGCGGGCCGTTTCTGATCCTGACCAGTTGGACACAACCGCTCAACAGTTAATCCAAAACTTTGAAACTAATTTTGACAATGAAATTGCTAATAGTGGGCTTGGACAGCAAACTATAAACAATTTAGTCGAGGTTTTAAGACAACCTCAGACGGCAGCAACGGCGGCTCTTCCTGAAGGCACGGCGGCGTCGGTTCCCGCTAGTGGTATATCCTTTAAACTTCTTAACCGCGTTAGAAGCGATGCTCTAACGCTTGCAAGAAACGGCGATTTAAGCCCTGAAGCACGTAGAATTGCAGGTATGTATGCCGAAGCCATTGCAGACGATTTTGAGAACGTAGCACGTTACGGCGGAACAGACGCAGATAAAACTCAGCTACGGGCGCTGCGCGAAGCAAACGACTTTTCAAAAGCTTTTGCGGACGTTTATTACAGAAGCTACGTTGGCAAAGCTTTAAAACAGACGCGGGATGGGGAGTTTAGATTAGCTCCAGAAACTCTGGCTATGGGGTTTAACAAGAATCAGTTTGACCCGAATCTATTAAAGGTTAGAGACATTCAAGCGGTTGGAACCTTTGCTAGAGAGCAAGGGATTAAAGGTGCCGCGGGAACAATAGACAGCATAAACGGAGTTTTAGATAGAATAATTCGAACAGCCCGCTCAGAAGCTTTTGATCCAGAAACCGGAACTATTAGCGAAAAAAGATTAAAAACGTGGCTTAAAGAAAACCGCCGTTTAGGTGCGCTGTTTCCGAGGTTGTTTGAAGACCTTTCAACCTTTTCTAAGGCTGAAGTTATGCTAAATAAAGTTAACATAAACAACAGTGCTGAACGCGCTGAGATAAATAAACAAATTAACTTTACCAGCTTGTTAAAGGGTCCTAACGGAGAAATACGAACTAATCCTACCGACGTAGTTGGTGAAGTGTTTGCCGCGGGAAAAGATCAAGTAGAAAACTTAGATAGAATACTTGAAGTTATCCCTAAAGCGGGTCAGGTAGACAAAAAAGTAGTTTACATTGTTAAAGAACCCGAGGATTTAGGAGGCTTAGAACACACTTATTTTAATTACAAAGATGCCGTTGCGGCTAAAGACGCTCGAAGTGGGTCACAATTAACCAAAAGAGTGTTAGAGGTGGACCGTGAAAAAGCTATGGCGGGTTTAAAGGCGTCTGTTTTTGAGTATTTGGTACAAGGACAACCTACTTTAAAAAGTTCGCCGGAGTTTAATCCTACAAAGGTTTACAAACAACTGTTTACAGACAAGGTTTTGCTTTCTGGAAAACGGGATGCAATGCGTTCTGGCGGCACAAAGTTCACCACTATGGCGGAACTGTTGAAGTCTAAAGGGATATTCAACGACGGGGACGTGGCTACTGCAAAAAACGCTTTAGAACAGATGATTAAAGTTAAATCAGCGGATCAAGCCGGAAACCTTGTAGCGGACTTTGAGTCTGCAAAACCAATCCTAGATTTTGCTTTGGGCATTTCTGGTTCTGCAATTGGTACAAAAAGTCAGTCCTTCCTTACGGGTGGTCAAGGCGGTCCGGGGTCTATTATCGCGGCGGGCAAAGGCGCGGAAGCTATGCGGAACATTTTTTTAAGAATGCCTGCCGCTAGCCGATTGCTCTTTACTTCAAAGCTACTTCAAGACCCAAAGTTGCTAGCTAAAATGATGCGAACATACGGTAACACCGACGCTTCAACAACAGGCGTGGTTAACTCCGTCAAACAATGGCTATCAACAAACGGTTTTGTAACTCTTCCTAGAAGAGCCGCCGTTGCTGACAGGCCGGAAGACAAGCCTGCAACCAAACCGGATCAGTTCTTCAAAGAGTTCCCTGTTCCTCGCGCTGATCCAGTGCAGCCTACTGTCGAAAAGAAAGCATCCTTACAACTACCGAGTAGGGGAGTCCTCCCAGCCCCTTCTCCGGTGCCCAGCGGAGTCCAGACGGCTTCTGTTGACTCCGCTGGTAGCGCGGCACAAAGACCGCAGTCTGGCGGAATAAGTAGCATTGACATTAACAAAGCGCGTCAGCTTTTCCCTAACGACATAACCTTCGCGGCCCGTGGCGGCGAGATGCGATCAGGCATAGGAGGACTATTCCGATGAACAGAATGCAACAGGGCATAGCGTCCATACCTCGCCAGAACAGCGAATTTGCCAATATGGTGCCACGACGTGCGCAGTTAATGGATCAGCCTCACATGCTGGCTTACATTAATCCAGCCGAAGAGCTAATGCTGCGTAAAATGGGCGGGGCGGGTATTCCCGGACCAGACGGTATTCCCGTTTATGGTTTATATGAAAATATTACGGGAGAAAAGTTTGAAGACAGCGATCTCGGTAAAGCAATGGGTGTTACTGCGGGCAGCGGTCTTGGCAGCGGTGGTAACCTAGATAGGGCTTACAACAGCATCCACAATGCTATTACAGGGGGCGGTGCGGGTGATAACCCCAGCGGAGTAACACCTAAAACACTCACCAGTGTTCAACAGTCTAACGCAAACATTTCTGCCGCGGCGCGGGCCAAAGCGGCAGCGGAAGCGACGGCGGCAGCAGAGGCTGCTTTCGCTGAAAAAAGCTTACTTGAGAAAATGTCTGCTGATTTTAAATCTTTAATAGGCCTAGATTTTGGCGTAAATCAGCAAGCTTTACGGAACCGAACCGACAGGACCTTGGAGAGGAACGCACTAGACCAAGCCTACTATGGCGGGAATGACGACGCTAATTTGCGGCAAGGCACTTACGGCGGGAGAGACTTAGGCATTGCTAATGGCGCAATTTCTCCTGTGGGTAGTTCAACAACCGCGTCAACCAACTCGGTACAACCGGCAACCCCTATCACTAGCGGAAGGCCCTCCGGAAACATTCAATACGCGGATAACGTTGTAGTGCCCTCCAGAACAGGGTTTGTCGGACAGATGTATTCGGGCGTTAATCCAAACAACGAAACTCAATACACTTTTGAAGAACTTTTGGAAATGTTTAAAAATAGAAACACACCCACGAGTCTTTTTGGTTAGGGTTTAGGCTATGGCTAAGTTTAACATGGATCAGTTTGAGCAAGACTACCGCAACGAGCGGCGTGAAGCCTTGCGGGACAGTGTTAAAAGCGGCAAAACTAGCTTACCTGTTGGCATACTTCAACATGGCGTTAACCGCTTAGGCGAAGGCGTTTCTGACACCGTTCAAGGTATTGGAGCGTTTGCCAAATCTTTATACAACAACCCTCAAGCTGTGGCGGAGTCAGGCGCGGAAGGCTTAGAGGCGCTGTATAATCGCGTAGCTCAAGGCGACCCTATGTCTGCAATGCAGGTAGCACAGATGGTTGCTTCTGGCGGAACAGGCGCTGCGATTTTGCGAGGTGGTCGCATAGACCCCAGTGCCGTAGGTTCTGGTGGTGGAAACATAATTAGAGGCTTTCACTCTACTCGAAAGGACTTTGACGAAATAGACCCTGAACGGGGTTTACCGACAGGAAACTTTGGTCAAGCGGCTTACTTTAGCGAAAGTAGCGATTATCCGTCCCGTTTAAATCCTAACAGTAGAATCATAGAAGCTGACTTAGACACAACTGATTTTTTACAGGCGGGGAAAAAAATTCCCGTTGCAAAAGAACGTGTTTTAGGGACACTTTCGGTGTTAAACTCCTTGGAAGACGCCACCGGAAAGACCTTTAAGGTTGAGTATGACGCGGACACAAACACGGCTCTTGTTGAGTACAACCGCCGTAGACGTGCGGGGGAAGAAGGTCCCATTAAAGAAACTAAAACGTTTGACTTTAATGATTCAAGTAAACTGTTTGATGATATAAAGTCAGTAACGTGGGGTCTTCGTTACGAGTCTATGTCTACAGACAGGACAAATTTATCTGATTTTATGCGGGCGGCAGGGTTCACGGGTGTTAAAGGCGGATCAGATGACGACTTTCACATTGGAGTTTTTGATAAAAGTGCGGTTAAACAATTTGCCCAAGGAGGTCCCGTGATGCGCGGAATTGGAACCCTGAACGAGACAGCGAGAAACATGTTCCGCGGACCGCGGGGCATTGGCGCTTATCAGCAACTTGCCAGCGGCGGTGAAGCGATGGGACCGCCCCCGACACGCGGACCGGACCCGCAGGGCATTGGCGCTTATCAACAGTTCGCGGACGGCGGACCTGTTTATATGCAGGAGGGTGGCGATCCGAACTTTAAGCTTTTAGTGCAAGCAGTACAGAAAGTAGAAAGTAATTTTGATTCCCGTGCTGTAAGCGAGGATGGTGCGATTGGTCTGATGCAAATCCTGCCCACTACGGCGGCTCAACCCGGATATGAGAAATATGGTGCTGAAAACGTATTTGACATAGCTGAAAGACTTATGGGTTTTAGGGATGAGCGCACTGTAGAAAACGCACGGGCTCTGCTCTTTGATCCAGAAATTAACGTAGAGTTTGGTACTAAATATTTACAGGCAATGATACGAGATTCAGGCGGAGATATCTTGCAAGCTCTGCAAAAATACAACGCGGGAGTTGGTAACTATCAAGCCTTTGAAGAAGACCCTGAAAATAATCCTTTAGACCAAGAGGCCGTGCAATATCCTATAAAGGTTACCGCAGCGTACCAAAACTTTGATCCAAGCAACCCGTTAGAATTGTCTCAATTTTCTAACAGACCTGAAGCCGCTAGTCAGATGATGGCAATGTACGAACAGCCCGAACCAGAACTTGTTCGTCCGAGACTTCGCCCTGAGTTTTTAGGAGATAAGGGAGTTACAACGTCCCTGCGTCCCCAACTTAGACCCCAAGGTATCATGTCTATTCAAGACCCCGCGGTCATGGACAGGGTAGTGGAGCAAGTACAAGAAGAATTACCCCCTACAGAAGAAGAGCGCGACCTGTATGAAAAGTACAGCCCTGAAAACATGTTTCCTGACGCAGGGCTTACCGAGAGCGAAATGATTAGAAGAGAACGCTTCGCACCAAAAGAGGGGGACGCAGAACCTTATCGGCAACCGCGTTCAATGGAAGAAAAAATACAGGGTTTCTTTGACAAGTTTAAACCGTCCAGAAAACCAATTTTTACCGTTCGACCTACCCTCAAAGACACGGTCGTCTAACTTAACCACCCTTTGACTTCTTCACCCAGTACTTTGCCCGCGAGACTTACCTTGGACCGCAAAGCGTCCAGAACTTTCTCGTCTATGGTATCGGGGGAAACGAGGTCAATGTACGTCACCGCTTTAGTTTGACCAATCCGGTGCGCCCTGTCCTCACTCTGTAAGCGTATCTCCAGATCGTAGCTGTTGCTGTAGTAGATCACAGTGTTAGCTGCAGTCAGAGTAATACCGTAGCCGCCCGTCTTGGGCTGTCCCACAAAGAACCGCAGCGGGCTGTCGGGGTCTTGGAACTCCTCAACAATTTCCTGTCTGCGGTCCTGCGGCGTCTCACCGTAATAAGTTGCGACCGAATCGGGCCCGAAACGGTCGCGCAGGGCATGTGCTATCCGTTGGAGGTCGTTAGTGTACGTCGCCCAAATGATAGCCTTCCCCGAAAGCTCGTCTGTTATATCCATTAACTCTGGCAGACGGTTGTTCTTTAGTTCCTGTAAATCCCCCACGTCAGGCTGAAACGATCCGCAGCATATCTGTTGGAGCCGCATGATCTGTGTCAGAACACTGGTTGTCGTGGCAATGTTGTCATCGTTAAGATGCGCCAAAGCCAATGACTTCATCTGATCGTACACCCTGCTTTGCTCCGTGGTCAACGGAACGCGGCGCTTTATGTACAGTTTCTCAGGTAAATCCAAACAATCCTGCTTTAACGTGCGGGTGCTGAACCCCAACAGACGCTCGTTTAGTTCGTCCAACCTACGGTATCCCGTTATCTCCTGAAAGCTGCGCGAACCCATTACACGCTTCTGCGTAATCGCGTAGCGGCTCTGGAACGCGTAGAAGCTGGCAAAGCCCAAAGAACTCGGATCAAGGAACCTGCACTGACTGTAGAGGTCCAACGGTGACTTTGTAATCGGAGAGCCTGTCAGAATGCGCCTGTACTTAATGTATGGGTTTAACGCCATCAGGTTCTTGGTACGCTGGGCGTTGCGGTTTTTTATCGTGGTGCTTTCATCAACAACAGCCATGTTCTCGGGATTGGCTACCAGAAAACGTCCCGCGGCCCGCGTACCTCGGGGCGATGAGAACGCTTCAACGTTCATTACAAAAAGTTTTAGTCCGTCAAACGGGTCATCAATAAACGTATCCAGTTCCTCGGAGTAGCGTTTGGATGTGGCGGGCGTCCACCGCATAACTTTGCGCTTTATATTGTCTGGCAAGTGCGCGGGTATTTCGCCCTGCACCCAGTTGTCGTAGACACCCTTGGGCGCTACAATTAGTGCCGCGTTTAGGTCACCTTCTATATATAGTACACCTATATTATCTATGGCGACTTTGGATTTTCCCGTGCCCATTTCCATAAAGTACGCGTGGTACGTTTTGTACCAAGACTCTTCTAGTGCGTCACGCTGATGGTTGAAGGGCTGCGTCTTAAAATCATAATCTATCTGTTCCAACATTTGTTCTCCTACGGGGTTGACTGCCTGATATCTTATATGTATATAGGTGTTTGTCAAGGCCGTAAAAAGGGTCTTTTAAACAGGAGTACTAGATGAACGATATTTTAGGCATGATGGAAGAGGACTTTGAGAAAACTCTCTCTTCTGTCGAAACGCTGGACAACGCAGGTTTAGACACTGTGGCTGGTCTAGCTAGAAAGATCAAGTATCAACAAGATAAAGTTGAGCGCCTTGATCGGGAACTTAAAGACGAAAAGCAAGCACTACTGAAGCTGACAGACGAGGACCTACCCTCGACTATGGCGGACTTAGGGCTGTCTAAGTTCTCTTTGGATGACGGCAGTACAGTAGAAGTCAAGCCGACCTACGGGGCCAGCATCCTCGTCAAAGACCGTCCGGCAGCATACGAATGGCTGCGCGAAAACGGGTTTGATGACATTATTAAGAACGTTATCTCTTGCCAGTTTGGCAGAGGTGAGGATGACCAAGCCAGTGCGTTCCACGCGTTCGCATCTCAGCAAGGTTATCCGGCAGACCAGAACGAAAGTATTCATTCGAGTACACTGAAAGCGTTTGTTAAAGAGCGCATCGAAACGGGGGAAGACTTCCCGCACACACTATTCGGAGCCTACGTTGGGCAACGAGCCATTATTAGGGGAGCAAAATAATGGGTGCAGTTAAGAAGACAGAGAAAACAGAAATGGTTGAGTTTGACCAAAGTATGTTTGAAGCGGACGCCGGAGTTGGCGTATCGGATATGGGCCAAGACGATCTGGCGCTGCCGTTCCTTAAACTGATTAGCGGGCTCGACAGCCTGTTAGATGACCCTGACTTTGAGGGCAAGAAGGGTGATATCTACAACACCGTCTCTCAGACCGTCCACAAGGGCGCAGACGGCGTTAAGGTGATACCGTGCGTCTATCAGCGCAGGTTTATCCAGTGGGCACCCAGAGGCGCTGGTTCAGGCGCTCCTATCGCGGTGTTCGAACCGACAGACAAACTGCCCCCGTTCGAGCGGGACCGTGAAACCAATAAAGACATGGTTGTCGGGGGTGATGGCTCGTACATCGAAGAAACGCACCAACACTTCGTAATCGTTCTTAACGAAGACGGCTCTGCGGAAACGGCGCTCATTGCAATGAAAAGCACGGGCCTCAAGAAAAGCCGTAAGTGGAACTCCATGATGAGTTCAATCACCATGAACGGCAAGAACGGTCCCTTCACACCGCCGCGGTTTAGCTCTGTATATTTGCTAAAGTCCGTCAGTGAAGAAAACAGTAAGGGCAAATGGCATAATTGGGACATGTCCCGCATTGGCCCCGTAGAAGACAAGGGCATCTACAACAGAGCCCGTGAGTTCCGTGCAAGCATCGCTTCAGGGGACGTGGTTGTGAAACACCAAAGTGAAGAGGCGTCAAAGCCTGACTTCAACCCAGACGAAGTACCGTTCTAGTTTCACAAGGGCCGTAGCTGATGCTGCGGCCCGCTTTCCCAAAGGAAGACCCCATGTCAGTAGATAAGTTTTCCGCCATCTTTGATGGTTTGAAACAGGCTTACGGCACGTACAAAGTTGAAAAAACTCAGTCCAACGGTAAAAATACTGGCAAGGCTAGTATCATTAAGGAACCGCGGACCTCGAAACTCTGGAAGGGTCACCTGTCCGGCAAAGGCACCGCTGTAGGCATCATCCCGATTAACGAGGATAATTGCTGCAAGTGGGGCTGCATTGACGTTGACCAGTACCCGCTAGACCACAAAGTACTTATAGAAAAAATACGGGCCATGAAGCTGCCCTTGGTTGTCTGTCGATCAAAGTCCGGCGGCGCACACTGCTTTCTTTTCTGTAAGGAATGGATCGAAGCAAAGGAAATGCAGAAGGTCCTGACACACCTGTCCGCGGCCCTCGGGTATGGCGGTAGTGAGATATTTCCAAAACAAGTAAAACTGCACTTGGACCGCGGAGACGTAGGTAACTTTCTAAACCTACCTTACTACGACGCAGAGGACGGCTTGAGATACGGCATTCTGGATGATGGCACGTCAGCAACGCTTGAAGAGTTCTTCGCCTTGTACGAGGCGCATGTGCAGACGCCGGAGGAGATAGTCAAACTTCAAATGACTGACGCGCAGGTTAAAGGACCGCTTGCCGACGGACCGCCTTGCCTACAGCACCTCACCAAGGTTTTGATCAGCGAAGGCGGAAGAAACAACGGCCTGTACAACATAGGAATTTATCTACGCAAAGCGTTTCCCGATAGCTGGGAGACAGAGATACTGACATATAACACCCAGTTTTTAGACCCGCCCTTGCCGCTGCCAGAAGTAAACGTCGTTGCAAAGCAAGTGGGCAAAAAGGATTACTCGTACAAATGTTCTGATGCGCCCATCAACGCGCACTGCAACAAAGAACTGTGCCAGACCATGAAGTTTGGTATCGGTGCCGCGGCTCAAAATGCCGCTGTGGGTAACCTGCGTAAGTACAACTCAACACCGCCCGTGTGGTTTATGGACGTAAACAGTGAACCTGTCGAACTGGATACTGACGGCCTGATGAACCAAACCTTATTTCAAAAAGCCTGTATGGAGCAGATTAACTTCATGCCGCGAAGCGTTGCTAAAGCACAGTGGGAAGCGCGGATCAGCGCGATGATGCGTGAAATGACCGAAAACCAAAGCGCCATAATAGAAGTGTCCGTTGACGCCTCAGTGGGTGGTCAGTTCTACGACTTCCTAGAAGAGTTCTGTAGCCACATGCAACAGGCCAAAGACAGGGAAGAAATACTGCTTCGCCGTCCGTGGACCGATGAGGAAGAGGGTTACACATATTTCAGGCTCAAGGACTTCGAAGGGTTTTTAAAGAAGAACAAGTTCTTTGAATATAAGTCCCACAAGATTGCCCAACGTCTGCGCGAGGTGACAGGAGAAAGCTGCTTGCTTAGAATAAAAGGTCGCGTGGTACGTCTATGGAAGGTGCCAGCATTTGAAAACGGTGATATAGAATTAAGTACACCACAGTTTCAAGCGCAGGAGAGTCCGTTTTGACTGACAACGTATTAAAAGAAATGCGGAACAAAGAAATTGTCCGTCTGATTGACGAACAGAAAGTGACCAAGACCGCTGTTGCTAAATGGTTTGGGATAACCAAGCAGCGGGTACATCAGATATACACTCGGGAGACAAACAATGTATCGGATATTCGGACCTCCGGGGACGGGGAAGACAACAACACTACTCAATAAGGTTGATGACGCCCTGCAAAGCGGAGTAGAGCCAACCAAGATTGCTTTCTTAGCTTTTACCAGAAAAGCCGCAGAAGAAGCTAAAGAACGCGCCGCTGCACGGTTTAAGCTGGACCCGAAAAAGGACCTGTACTTCTTTCGCACTATTCACAGTCTAGCGTTGTCACTGTCGGACATAAGCCCCGAACAAGTAATGCAGCCGTCGGACTACCGTGAACTATCTGAGGGTATGGGCGTACATCTCGTAACCACCAAAAGCGTTAATTTTGATGACGATCTGCCAGACATGATGAAAGCGTCTGATCCAATCTTAGGGTTGATAAATCTGGCGCGTCTTAGAAAAGTGCCTCTGCGTAAACAATACGACATGAGCGACACACATCTTACATGGAATGAGATAAATTACGTCGATAGCTGCCTTGGGCGATACAAACAGGTGCGGCACAAATTTGACTTCACAGACATGCTGGAGAATTTTGTAATAGAAGGCTCCAACTTCTGTCCAAACTTCGAACTCTGTTTTGTGGACGAGGCGCAAGACCTCTCTCCAATGCAGTGGGATATTGCCCACCTGTTAGATGAACGCTCCAAACGAATGTATGTTGCGGGTGACGATGACCAAGCTATCTACCGTTGGGCCGGAGCCGACGTGGACGCTTTCATAAACCTCGAAGGCGGATCAGATACATTAAGCCAATCCTATCGCATTCCATACAGCGTACACAAAGTGGCAGAAGGCATAGTCAAACGCATTCAACGGCGCGTCGTAAAGAACTACGAACCAAGACAAGAAATGGGCGAAGTTGGATACTACCGAGATATCATGGACATTGACCTGTCAGAAGGCTCTTGGCTCATAATGGCGCAAGCCGGATATATGCTAGAACCCGTGGCGCAGTACCTAAAGTCCTTCGGTTACCTGTTCGAATATCGCGGCTCACGGTCCATCTCCGCTAAGATCAGTGACGCGGTAAACGGGTGGGAGCAACTGCGTAAGGGTGAAAGCGTTACAGGGCAAACAGCGCGGAACATCTATGAGTACATGTCCGCTAAGGATTCTATCAACTCTTGCCAAAGAATAAAAAAGGGCTTCAAGCGCCTCAAAGGTTTGGAAGACGCCGAGATGGTTAACATGCAAGACCTAAATGTTAACCACGGGCTACTCGCAACAAAAGATATGCTTTGGCATGAAGCTATGGACCGTCTGCCGGAAAGAGACAGGGCATATATAATCGCTCTGCTTCGACGCGGAGAACGATTTAACGGGACGCCCCGTATCATAGTGTCCACGATCCACGGCACTAAAGGTGGAGAAGCCGACAACGTTGTAGTGTTCTCGGACATTAGCGCAGCGGCTCAAAGGGATATGACCGAAAGACCCGACGATATGCACCGCGTGTTCTACGTTGCCGTCACGCGGACCCGAGAGCGTTTGTTTATTATCGAAGGTGAAGACTTAAACAGGAGTTATGACATATGAACTGTTGGCACTGTGGGACAGAATTAATTTGGGGCGGGGATCACGATTGTGAAGATAATGAAGAGTTCATTATGGTCACTAATCTTAGCTGCCCCAACTGTCAGTCGTTTTTTCTGGTTTATTTGCCTGAAACAGAAAATGGGGGAGTTTCCCCCGATGGAAAGGTTTACGAATGAGCGAAGATTTCAACATTAAAATATCGGTTAGAAACGGCAGGTTGTTAAAAGAAATTAGGGCTCGTTACGATTCAGTGGCTGATTTAGCCCGTAAATGTCACCTTCATCAATCCAGAGTAAACAGTTTGGTTACCATGACGGTAAAGCCCTTTAACAAAAACGGTTGGACAGATTTAGCCTTGGACGTTGCAGCAATGGTTGGTAAAGAACCCGAGTACTTATGGCCTGACCACCTTCGTGAGTTAAAATTAGCCAGATCAACATCTGAAACAGAAGTTGGTTTAGACAGTGTTAAAAAAATAATTCAAGACGGAACTTCCGAAAAATCTTTGTCTCAAATAAGTGCTATATCTACGTTATCTAAAACACTGACCCCCAGAGAACGGCAGTGCTTGGCAATGCGTTTTGCGGTAGGCCATACTTTAGACGAGACTGCCCGAATATTCGGCGTTTCAAGGGAGAGAGTGCGTCAGTTAGAAGCCAAAGCTATTCGAAAAATGAAAAAACAAGCCAGCCTTGCGGGCTACCGTGTTCAAGGCACTGAGCACGGACAGTTGAAGTTTGAACCAAAAGCTAGAACGCTTATAAGAACGGTTCAGGAGCGAACAACCAGCAAAGGATTGGACCTCCTCAATGATTAATCGAAGAGAAGCTTACGAAAGATTAGAAAACCTTTTAAAAAAGGCAATGGACCCTGCCTGCTCCCCCGCAGAAGCTCAAGCGTGTAAGGCAAAGGCGGATAAACTAGCCGCGGAACTAGGTATTAAACGACGTAAAAAGAAACGTAAAGAAAAGTTGTTTGTAAAAGGACTGTACACAAAAGCCCCGCAAGAAAACTCTCCTGAATGGGTGATGTTCACTTTAAATATTAACCGCGTAGAACTAATTGATTGGCTTTTAACAAGCGGTGACTCAGAGTGGATTAACGCTCAAGTGTGCAAAAGTCGCGGCACGGGGAACTTTTACGCAGAAGTAAATCAATGGGAAGACGTAAATACATGAAAAAAGAAGAAATTTTAAAAAAAAGTGCAGAGTTAGTGACAGGCAACCGTGCAAAAGACTACGGTGACGCGCTCGAAAACTTTGACCGTATCGCCACAGGGTGGAACGTAATTCTAAACGGGGCAATAGCCTCGCATGGATACCTAACCGCGCAGCACGTTGCGCTTATGATGGATTGGGTTAAAACAGCAAGACTACTAAACACCCTAGACCATGAAGACTCATGGATCGACAAGTGCGGATACAGCGCAATCGGTGGGTCTTTTTCGGGAGAAAAAAGTGAGTAATCTAACAGTAGGCAGCGCGTCCCTTTTATCCGAATGGGTGCCGCCACACGAACTGCCAGACCTAACACACGCCAAAACAATCGCTATCGACGTGGAAACCAAAGACCCGAACCTTAAAAAGATGGGCCCCGGATGGGCTAGAGGTGACGGCGAAGTGGTGGGATACGCCGTGGCAACTACAGATTGGGCCGGATA
>Ga0181410_1000246_pt1 | contig 23949 bp, 35 predicted proteins | sample 33SPOviralmetaG_FD_130112 | JGI IMG/M metagenome (GOLD analysis project Ga0181410, IMG submission 130112) | Marine viral communities from the oligotrophic San Pedro Time Series (SPOT) site, San Pedro Channel, CA, USA - 33 SPOT_SRF_2012-06-20 | ecosystem: Environmental > Aquatic > Marine > Strait...
GCAGCTATTTGCCTAGAAGCTCAAGATTTAATGAATGATGATGAGATATCAGAATTATTGAGTTAAATCAGGGGCTTAGGCCCCAAGGCGCCCGGGCTCCTAACTTATTGATTTCATTGATCTTTTTCTCTCTTGACACAACTTAAAATTGAATTAGGCGCCCTTAGCGCCGCCTATAGTAGTAGTTCAACTACCCGAATGCAAGTAGAAAAACAATTTATAACGTACTCAAAGCTAAGTCTGCTTTAACTTTAGCACCAGGCCAAGTAGTAGTTCAACTATCAAATTTCGTGGGCCCTAGTAGGCATTCGAAGTAATTATTTAATAGCCTAGCGCCACTATTATAGTGGAAAAACTATAGCGTTGTCAAGCGCAAATTAGCCGTGGCCGCTCATCAAAGTCAAGTCGCATAAAAAAATAGAGAGCAGCATAGAAGTAGATTGTTCATGTTTCTTCTTGCTTACTTGCTGTTTTTATCGTATATTGATTATGTTGATGAGGGAAATGAGCGCCTCGAACCAGCTCAGAAGCCAATTATATAGAAAGAGGTTCAAATATGGCTAATACTACAGTAAACTACACAGACGCACAAGTAGAAATGATCGTTGAAATGTACAACGGGCTCGGCAATGACGGTCTTGATGAGATCGCAGCTGCTGTTAGCAAGTCAGTACGGTCGGTACGGTCAAAGTTGGTGCGTGAAGGTGTTTATGTTGCTACACCTAAAGCCAAGGCAGCTCCAAAAGATATGGGTCCTTCGAAGAAGGAACTGTTGAATGACTTGGAGCAAATTGTAGGCTTTGATGTCACCGGTTTCACCGGTGCTACTAAGCCTGCGCTGGCTACGCTTATTGAAAAGCTGCAAGCTGCTTAAGCGTTACGCAACATAAATACACGGGGGGCCTTCGGGCCCCCTTATCTTTTAATGGCTAAAAAAGGAACAATCATGCAAGGTTTGATCGAATCTGATAATTATATTAAATGTAATCACTGCAATTATGCTCATACTTATGGTCAACGTCTAGATACAGGTTATGACGTTGTGTGTCCTAACTGTGAGTCTGATGCATCTACTGAAGATTTAGATGATGAGCAAAAGTACTATTGGTGGAGTGTTGGTATATATTCAACAGGCGAGATCTACGGAGGCCCCGAAGAGGGCGGTTGGTGGTACACGGCTGGAGATTTAGAACATCATGATAAAGTTCGTAGCTTTTATTCACTAAAACAAGCTCAAGAATACGCTGTAGAACTACGTAAATGGATAACAGAGCATAATAGTGGTCAAGATTATGCAATAAAAGGTTTTACAGAACAGTTTCCTGATGCTGGATTCCCTAAAGTAAGACCCCGTTACTGCTAAAAACGAGAAAAGGAGCCCTTTTGAGGCTCCTTTTTTTATTTAATCTTAAAAACTAGTAAAAATCGGTAAAAAAGCTTGCGCTTCACGAAAAATACCAGAAAAATTGAAATAATACTTGCTTGGCAAAATAATTGAATAATTCTAGTTAAAAATCAACGTCTTTCTCTGGTAGTATTAAAATAATTATAACTAGAAAAAAGACAGAGCTTTCCCACCTAATAAGTTATACGGAGAAAAAATGAAAGCTAACCCCCTAACGAAATCTTCGTTTCGAACAGTATGCCTTACCCCGCGTAAACGTCGTGCAGTCTCCCCGTATGAGATCGTTGTCTCTAGCCTGAAGCTGCTTAAGTTGCCTAAGAATCTTTAGAATTACCTTAGAATCTTTAGAATTAGGTTTTATTCTAAGATATACCTAAGATTGTAATAAGTAATAGTAAAACTATATAAATAATCCATTCTGTATTCATTATTAACTCATGTAACTATATTAGCATAATTTGCATTAAAGTCAAGTAGTCATTGAGCGATAAGTTTGTAAGTTTTAATTTTCAGCATTGAGAATATGAAAATTAAGCACTTTGCATTAATTGTATATGGGTAAATGATATAAGTTTAATCGCTCAATGACAGGCTAGACTTAGTTAATCTACATGCTCATATGCTAGCGTTAACCAATGCTTTGCTACATCTTGAACTAAATAAAGAGCACAGCAACAGGCAATAATAGCTATAGCAGTAGTATAGTTGTTAGGCAGATTCATTAAAAACTCCTTCTAGTGACTGGCTTAGTAGATAATCAATAGCGTCTAGCCTACCTTGTGCTGAAGCCATTGAATCTAGCTGATGTTGAATGCTTTGTGCAATATCTGAATGCTCACCAATACCAGTACTTGAATTTAAATAGATGTTTACATTAAGCGCTGCAACATCTAGTTCTGATTGGGCATGATTTCTAAGTGTGTTAAGTATCTGTGTGTTCAATGCGTTTCTCCTCTGGTGTAAAAATGTCTACAATACTACGTCTAATAACTTGATCATTAATGCAATATCCTCGTGTATGCGTTTTAGAAACTGCATCACGATCACAGTCAGGTTTAGGATGTATATTGTGAATTTCATGACGCTCCGGGTCAAACCATTGTCCACGATCGTCATAACTTGTTAATCCACGGCTTTGCAGTGCCTGAGCTATAGCCTCTACAGTAGCACGATAAGTTGCATTATCATAATATTCTAGTAATGCAATTAATTCATCTAGTGCGGGTAACAGCTCCTGGATCAAATCTGCTGTATCTGATGTTAAGTTTTTCATATCTATCTTCTCCAAGTTGTGGAAGTTTTGCCAGTTCGGTTTGAGTAACTATTACTGCGCGTCCCTTACTTTCCATCCATTCCGTTAGTGTATCATAATCCATACCATCGAGCAAGTCTGTTTTAACTGTTTTTAGTGGGTGTGGATGTTCTACAGAGAAAAAACGTTTTGAGTTTGCATGGCGCAGATCACAAGTTTTGCGGTGTGTGCTTTGACGATTAGCAAGGTATAGCGCTTGTGCCTCTTCAGTCCAAAGCAAACACCATTGAATACAACTTCCAGTATTATTATGAACACGAGTAGTTTCGGAACTTAGAATATCGCTCGCTGCTCGTAGTGCACGATCTACCATCTGCAGTTTATAGCTACGTCTAAGAGGTTGTTGAGCACAGTACCAAGCTATTTGAAGTAGAGTTGTATATTGCGCTCTCCAGCAATCAAGATGTGCGCTCATACTAAAACCACTCTTCTGGATGTGCACTTATAGCGTGTAAGCGTGCTGCACGTTGTGCTGCATGTTCAGAAACGATAGGCGCACTACAAGCATTCATTGCATCTCCTTCACTACGATCTATCCAAATGCCACAACCATGCAGCATAAACGCATTCGCAGCATCGCCATAATTGAATAAGCCTACAGTCATTCCAGGTACATCATGCAGCTCTCCAACATCCCACGGCTCTCCACAGTGTGAACAATAAATATCAGGCATTAGGATGACGCCCTTCACTTGCATCTGGATAATCATTGTATGTTAACATATCTGCAACATCATCTTGGCTCATATAAGTAAGTGCAGCTCTTAGCATATCTTCTAAATCATATCCACGATCTAAGCATAACTCTAGCGCATAGTCTCTATAATCTGTCATAAACTTCTCGTTTTATAATAAGCACGATAAACTTGTGCAATGGTTGCTTGATCTTCTATGCATTCAATAATAAACTCGCTACCACTTTGATCGCCTATGCGCGTAGCATCTTCATTGCTTGAAGCTAAACCAAGAATGGCGCCTTCACGATTTCTAACTACTAACATCATCGAACAGGTAGTGGTGTAGTGTTAACGCTATCATGATAATCGCCTGATTCATAGTAGTCACGCGAAGCACAATGTTTAACCATCATACCACTTTGCATTCGATAGCTAATAATTTCTCTACGCACAACGCCTGCAGTATCTGCTCGAAATGCTTCTTCAAAAGGGCCTTCAGTAGTCATGTTCATATAGTCTCCTGCTGTTGTAAATTTTAAATCGCCCATGCCATTAACTGCTGAATAGCTTGGATATCCTTTTTCAAATACAGGCGATAACTTATCTGATTGTGTTTTATTCATGCTCGCCATCCTTAGAACGACCGCTATAGCGAGTAAATAGATTGGGACGCCGTTTAGCTGTCTCAAATGTAGCTACTGTGATAGCAATAGCTGCTAATAGTAGTGCATGAGCTATCATACTAAAAACACCTGCCCACATACTTCCTATAACAATACCAAATACAATACACCACATCCAAGCTAGCACTTGCATAATCATATGTCGTGTATTTAAATCTGGAATAGCTCGTAGTGGATTAATGCGATAATCCATTACAGCGTTCCAACAATTGTATACCCATTCTCTCATTGATCGTACCTTTCTAAATGTTACTTTTTGCGCATAGTGCGCATCTAAATGATCTCGATACTCTGTAGCATCACTCAAGCTGTAAAACAGTTCAACTATTTTTTTAGAACGAAACCAGGCTGTTACTTTATACATTACTTGTCCTTCTTTAAAATTGCTATAATATCTTTTGCTATAGCGTCAACTTCAGGATCTACCCAGCCACTGCTTTGCTGTAGATAATTAAATTCAGGATTTTCAGTTAAAAATTTACGCATTGCTGCACGACACTCAGCTAGTTTTTCTTCTATCTCAGAGATTTCATCTTCAAGATGTTGAGTATCTTCGAACAGTGCTTTCAGTAAGGATATCATCTAACCAATTTTCTGCAGCACTAGTAACATAACTCCAACTTTTATTAGGATAAGGTATTATCCCAATCAACTCATTGTTGTCATAAAACTGTGCTACAAACTCCTCATCTACTAGCTCAATGCTAACAGATTTATTATTTTTTTTAAAAACTTTTGCTTCAAACATCTTAGATCCATATTGAAGTTATTACTATATTTGGTACGCTTACATAGAAGTGTTGCACCAAAATTATAAAGCAAGCAGCAGGTGTAAAATCAAGATTCGACATGTTTAGTAATGTAAACAGAGTTTCCATCAAAATTATAGTTCAAAGTATCTCCTTCATACCATCCTAGCTCTTGAAGAAGAGCACCTGGAAGTTCTACTAAACCGTTTTCAAGCACTTCACTTTCCCAAACCGATGCGCGACTCATAATACAAGAGCCTAGCTTAGAAGATATCATACGATATATATCGTATTGATGGTCAGACGAGTAAATCTCTGTTTGTCCTGTGCCTTGAGTTCCTTTAACTCTAAATTGTTCTATCAATGGCTTAATCACAGCTTCTGCTTTATGAGTAGCTTCTTTATCTTTTAAAGGCCAAAAATATAAAAACCACCAATTAGCTCCTCCTTGACTTCTACCTCGTTGAATAGCTTTAACATTAACAGTACGTCCTACTTTAATATCTGCATAGGTGCCTTTAATTTCTTGTACACCCATATAAACTCCAAAAGTTTCAGAATCACGCTTACACAATACCTGTTCAAGTTGGGCTGCTGTAAATACTCTCATTTATCGCCTCATTGACGCTGCATCAACAGCTGCTTGAGGATTGTCACGACGAATAGGCATAAGATTAGACTTATGTGTAGTTACAATACCTGCAATTTCATTGCCTGTATACTTAACCGCACTCCGTGCAGTACCATTTTCAGGTACAGCATTAGAGCTAATTACTTGACTACTATTTTCACGATAGTTTGGAATAGAGTGAATGCTGCGTTTTCCTCCGGTGCCACGAACACCAAGGCGAGAAAGATATTGTTCATGCTCTGCTCGAGCTTTAGCTAGTCTACGATTCATTGGTCTGCAAACCTTCCCATTGTTGTTTTAAATTCTTGTGCGTGATGCGGTAGCTCAAAGTGAAAGCTATGCTCGTACACATCTGTCCATGTAGTAACACTCCACTGATGTCGTTCACAAACACGACTGCAAAATGTTTTACCTCGATCTACTAAGTCACTATGTAATCTTACCACATATCCAGGCTTCCAAGCAAGCTTATATTCGAATTGTTCTTGAGGAGTCATGCAAGTATGTCACTAGAATTATCTCTCCAATTACGAATATGAGCAATCTTTCGCTCACGAGACCAACCAGCTAGATAATCATTTTCTTTGTCAAATAGTTGTAACAGCTCATCTTCTGAAATAGTAGCTGTATCAATAATAACCTCTCCTAAATCTTCTTGACTAAACTCGTTAAGTTCTGCGCTAGTTACTGAATCTCTGATCCAAACATCTGGATCACAAGTAGCCACTTCTGTTGGCACTACATACTTAATTCTAAATTGTTGAATAGCAGTGCAAATAGTATATTCACTCATTTATACATCTTTCTATAATTACAATATTTAATCCAAAACTCATATACACCATAGCTTAGTATTGGGCCAATAAAAGGTACAAAAAACGCATTTAATATAAACCATGCGTAAACAATAGCTAGTGCTATATCTATATAAGTTATCATTCTTCTCTATTCACTGTAGTTTGCCTTTACTATATAAGAAGAATCGGTATTAACTGTTCGATTCTTCTTCATTTCTGCTACTTCAAGAGCGTGCATAAAAGACTCGTTCTTCATCAACTGGTCGATAACTTTTTCCCAATTTTGTATCTTGCCTTCAAGATACTGAATACGGCGGTCTAAAAAATTTAACTGATAATCGCTCATTATACTCTCCTTATGTCCAAAGATGTTCAAAATACATACCAAACAGCAAAAACCCGCCAGAAACTTTAGCTTGCGTATCTTCCATACATTTTTTACACGTATCACCTGAATGATTATTTACACAAGAATCTAAGCAAGAGTCTAATACATCAGTATGTGTGGATTTAAATTCAAAGCTGTAAATCATAGAGTCTAACATGTTATCCCACTTCTCTTTATCAAGAGTGCTAGGATATCCATGATTTTGCTCTTTATACTTACGCAGTAAGGGGGCTATAATATGAGACAGCGTTATGTCTACATTCCAAGTATCCCAACCTTCAACCTGCACATCAACGTTTTGGACTTCTGAATTTAGATTAGGTTTTTCAATCGATACTTTCATGTTACCCTCTTTATGTTTTATAATAGTTGTTTAACTGTTTTTCAAAACTAACATCATTAGCTGCTAGTTCTAGTATCTTTGCTATACGATCAGAATGTTGATCGTTTAGTGCCCCGTTTCTAAAACAATTAGCCCAGTGTAGTAATGACGAGCTTAAACTAAGATCATCTTTGTTTTCTAAATCAAGCTGCTTGATAAGAGCTTTTTTAGCGTCTGAGTATAAAGTATAAGAGCTGCAATCATTAACATATCCATGCACATCAATTTGCCATCCTGAGCACCATCTACCATACTTATAGATAGACTTGACTACATCATCATCTTCATCTAAAATTTCTAATAGCAACCACCCATTATTAAGATTTGTAATAGTAACAAAGTCATCTGCATGTGCATAACTACTGGTCATCGGAAACTCCAATGCAGGGAACTAAAATACTCATCTTACAGTATTTAGGATAGTCTTCATAAGTCATAGCGATAGATAAAGGAAGAACTGCAATAATAGCAGCTACAATAGCAGAAGCCCATAAAGCTCCTTTAATATTACCTCTAGTACTTGACAATTTATACTCCTTCTTTTAACATTAATAATTCTAGTTTCTTCATAATAACAGAAACTTGGCTTTTATCCAAACAAGGAATTACATCATCACACCACTCTTCTTCGTAATCTTCATGAATTCCAGGAAGTACCGCAAAGTTACCTTTTTGATCTAAGATTGCAACTTCATACAAAGTTTTTCCGGGCTCTAGTATTACACTAAGCTCATATTTACCATAAGTTTTATTAGCTTGCATAAGCTGCAAATCTTTAGACAACCACTTACGATTAAAAAATTTTAGCTGTTCAAACATTAGTCTTCCTTTATAATAAAGTTTACTTTTGCTATACCATTTTTACATTTTTTAACATGATAATCAAGGTTATGAAAGTTAAACAAAGTTTTTAACTCTTTGATAGTTAAATCTTTTTTAGCTTCCCAGTTCATAGACTGTAAGTATTGGTCCTCATCCATTTATACTTCCTCACCTTTTGACTGTACGCACACAGCTTGTTGACCCAAAGGAAAGTGCCCACTTCTACCACTAAGCTCTTGTCCTAGCGCTTCTCTAGCAAAAAAACAATCATACATAGAAGAATAGCTTTCATATTTTACTACAAAAGGCTCAGAGCTATAAAGGTAAATAAATACTAGTGTCCACATATCAAAGTTTCTCTACTTTACCAACATAAGCATTTGTATACTTAGTTCTAACTTCTTGAGCAGCTTCTACTTGTGCGGAAGCAAAACCATCAGCTGTAAGCATAAAAGAGTCAATATGCTTAGGCTCTGGACCCTTACTATAAACGTGTACTGTAAACATACTCATTCTTCCTGACTTTCTTCCCAATGTTTAAGGATCTCAGAGATACCAAATATATCATCTATATCTTCTGGTATGATATCTTCAATAGTGCTACTAGTAGCTTCTGAAAACTCATAATACTCATCTTCATCCTCTGAAGTCCACTTACCTGTAAAAGCTAATCCAGGCTCATAGTAGTAAAGCTTAGCATAAGTAGCTTGATTATTAGTACAAAAAGTGTTTAATGCTGCTATAGGAGGCGACCACGCACTGTTAAATACGCCTTCAATAGAGCACATACCATCGCCTTCTAGTTTAAATTCTAAGGCAGAGGCATCTACATCCCATTTAGTACCCCACTCTTCTACAGCAGTTCCATAGTTCCACTTTCCAATAGGCACTAAATTTTCTAAAAACCCTACTTCGTCATTGATATCAATAATAGATTCAAAAATAGGAACTAAGGTTTGTAGGGGGCCCTTAATATAAAGTACATTTTCACACCAATTAGGCATTGCTTTTCCTTTCATGATTATATTTTATAATAACAAAAAAGAAAGCCGCTGTCTAGCGGCTTTTTAAATAGGTTGGTAGAGAAGCTTCTGTAATATTGCTTCTATTTTTCATAGAACCGCAGCTAGCACATAAGTAAATAGTAACTAAAAAACTATAATTTTTAACCTTAACAAGCTGTTCGTCTTTTATTATAGTACATTTATTACAGCAGGTTAGCATTAGCTCAACTTAGTCTTCCAATAGGCATCAATTACTTCTTTACCTACAGATAATGTAGACCCTGCGGGAAGAGAAAGAAACCACTTGTAAACATCTTGTAACACTTCTTCTTCAAAAACAGACTTAACACTAGTAGGGAAAATTTTACAATGCTCTTCTCGAATAAAACTAATATCACGATACGAACGGTTCATCATAGGCTCCTCTAATATCTTCTATCATTTCAGCTTCTAATTGTTCTAGCTTGTGTAAAAGTTTTTTACGCTGCATCCTAGCTTCTGCTATAGGATTATCCGAACGTAATATATCTTCTAGTATCTCTACCATGTGTAGCATATCATTCATTATATAACACCTATCCAATGAGTACAGTCGTCAAAAGGATCATTATCAAACATATAAGTACCTCCTATAATTAGATTATAGAGTATCATAACATAAAAATGGGTAAACACCTAATGATTAATTAGAGCAAAAAATTGCAATACTAGTTTTTATTTAAAGAAAATTCTATCATCTCATTAACTAGTTCTTTAAAAGTAGTCTTAGGAGTCCAACCTAGAATTTTTTCTGCTTTTTTGGCACTGCCTAGTAATAAATCTACTTCTGCCGGCCTATAAAACTCTGGAGATACATGAACCCGAGGAGTGCCATCTTCACTGTATCCTATTTCTCTAAGCCCTTCGCCTTCCCAATAAAGAGGCATGTTAATCTTTTCAAATGCTATTTCTACTAAGTCTCTAACAGAATGTAGTTTTCCAGTAGCTAGCACATAATCATCTGAGCTTTCTTGTTGAGTCATTAACCACATGCCTTCTACAAAGTCTCTAGCATGTCCCCAATCTCTTTGAGCATCTAAGTTACCTAAAGAAATTGAGCTTTGTTTTTGTTTATGAATATTTGCTACGCCAGAAATAATTTTTTGGGTAACAAACTCAATACCCCTCCAAGGAGATTCGTGATTAAATAAAATACCATTAGAAGCGTGCATTCCGTAACTTTCTCTATAGTTACGCACTATCCAGTACGAGTATAACTTAGCACAACCATAGGGGGATCTAGGATAGAAAGGAGTAGTTTCCGTTTGAGGAGTTTCTTGTACTTTTCCATAAAGCTCAGAAGTAGAGGCTTGATAAAACTTAGTATGGTTTATAAGCCCTAAAGTTCTAATACATTCTAATAGCCTAACAGTGCCTAAAGCGTCTACATCTGCAGTATACTCAGGTATATCAAAACTAACTCTAACTTGAGATTGTGCTCCTAAATTATATACTTCGTCAAATTTATGCGCTACAAAAAGCTTCATTAGACAACCAGTATCGGTTAAATCTCCATAGTGCAAATAAAAATTATCAGCACCTATTAGGTGCTGAATCCGCTCTACATAATCTGCAGCTGTACGTCTTTTAATACTGTGTACTTCGTATCCTTTGGAAAGTAGCAGCTCTGCTAAGTACCCACCATCTTGACCTGTTACACCTGTAATAAGTGCTTTTTTCATTTTAAATTCTTTCTAAATTAAGTTCTAGTAGACAGCCAGCTATTAACCATCTCAGTAACCTCTGAGTCTGATAAATCAGCACCTTGTTCATTTTTTATAGGATAACGAGAATGAATATCTAACACTCTTGTTATTAGCTCCTCGTTAGTATGAGAAGTTACACTATCAGGAATGTGATACTTTCTTACTGATTCGTCAGGAGACCAACCTATTAAAGTATTATTATCAGGATCAAGCCAATAACCTCCATCTTCTACCCATTCGGGAGCTATTAGTCCTAAGTTTGTTTTATGTAGTTTATATTCAAGAATAGCCATCTTATTGTTCCTTTGGTTTTTCTAACCTCATCATATATTCTGTATTTAAGAAATCTGATTTTCCAAAAATTCGCTCGGAAGTAGCATCAGCGCTTTTATAGTATTTATCTGCCATTTCGTCTAAAAAATCTTCTAAATCATTTGAATGTAAAAATTGTTTATTAGCTATGCGTTCTGCACTGTATTTAATATAACCACTTACCTCTGTAAAGGCTAACTGAGGATGTATGCCATATTGTTGCATATACTCAATAGTAGCTGTATTAGCTCTAGAACCATCCATTAGGTTACGATACATTAGCTCAAAACTTCTACGAACATGGTGACGTTTTTCTTCGCGTTCAAAAGCTTCTTCATCCCATTCATCTATTTCAAATTTTTGTTTAATATTTTCATAGGAATCAATAAGAGTTGCAATATCTTTTACAGATCCATTGATTTTATTTTCTAAAGTTATTAACGAATGACGTCTGTTTCTAAGTTTAGCTTCAGCTACAATATCATTTTCTGCGTGACCTTCAAGTTCCATAATTTCTACACGGACTTCTGCATGAGATACCTGAGCTTCAGATAAGGCCATTTTACGTTTCTCAACTTCTGCAGTTACTTGACGTAGCATTCTATACGGAGAGTGCCCATTAAGCATTGTAAGAGTCATCATATTTAAAGTTGTTTGAGAATTATTTCTATCAAACGCTCTAGAAGCTTGCTCAATCATTGGTAGTTTTTCAGCTACCCTAGCAGCTGCTACTTGATTAATATTGTCGCTAGCCTCTTCCGGAAGAGAGAACGCAAGCGGTTTAGTTACTATATTATTCATATTATTTACCTAACTATAATTAATTCGTATTAAGTACCAGATGCTGCTGCGCACATAGCTGATTTAGTAAGATCTCCTATATAGGTAGCATTACCTGTTGTTTGTACAGTTACTCTTTGCATTTCTTCTCCAAATAGATTAGATATACTTCCTCCAGTACATAAAGCATAAGTACCATCACTAGATGCACCTGCTTCGCTAGTTACATAAACTAAGTCTCCAAAATCTGTGGCGTTACCTGTAGTCTGGATAGTAACATAGTCTATATGATTTGAATTTCCTGCAGGCTGACCACCAAATATAACTGCTCTCATAGAATCTGCTGTGGCGCATGCCTTTTGATTAGCAATGGTTAAGTCACCAAAGTCACCACTAATACCAGAATTAGTAAAGTTCTGATATCTAATGTCGTTGAACTTAGTATAACTACTATTAGTGCCCCCAAAAAATAGAGCTCTAGTAGAGTCTCCTGCTCCACTTATCCACGCTCTGATAGCAGGTAAAGTACTAAAATAAGAAGCATTACTCGTAGTACTAACAGTAATTCTTTCTATATCTGCAAACCAGCTATTAACGCTATAGCCACTGTAAGCTCCACCCCCTGCAAAAAGACCATAAGTTCCATTACTAGCACCAGCTAGCTCTGCCTTACCTGCAGTTAAATTACCAAAGTTAGAAGCAGAAGCTATAGAAACTGAAGAATAGTAGTCCATAGAAGAATAGGTTATCTGACCGCTAGGACTTTGAGAGTAGTCAACTCCTGAAGAGCTACCCCCTCTTCCGCCTGCAAAAACAATTCTAGTCCCGTTACTTACAGCAGCAAGACCATTAGCATACTTACCAAAGCCTAAATTACCAAAGTTAGAAGCATTACCGCTAGTAGAAATTACCTTAGAATCTCTACTTTGAAAATATTCTGCTCCCGATCCAGTAGTACCTCTTCCGTGAGCTATAATAGCTTTACTTCCTCCAGTTACAAAAGGAGGAGGTGTTATGCTAGTATCGTTAATAGTTATAGTACTAGAAGTAGCTACTATAGTACCGCTTATACTATCGGTTCTAATTTCTATTTGGAAAGTTTCTGAACCTTCTGTAGTAGCATCTGCTGTTGGAGTAACTGTGAAGGATCCTGCATCGTTATTTATAGTAAAACTACCACTAGAAGTTGTAAAGTCTCCTGAGTTAGTAAGAGTATAGTATAGAGTGCTAGTATTAGCTACGTTGCCGGTAGATACATTTACAGTTAAAGACGCACCCTCATTAACACTGCTTGAAGCTGGAGTTACTGAGTAAGTTTTACGAAGAGTAAATATATGAGCAAATCCACTACCGCTAGCAGATCCCGTTCCTCCTAGTCTAGACCCTATAACTGCACTCTCGCCCTCAATTCCTACTCCTGCACCAAACCCATCGTTCTCATCAGTATTAGAGGCTTGTAATACTGCATATTGATTCCAAGTAGTTCCTGTACGTTTATATATATAAGCTTTGCCTGAGTTAGAAGAAGGACTATCTATGTTTTCTGCACCTATAATAACATTATTTACATCTATATCTACAGATTTACCAAAATGGTCATTAGCTCCTGGAGTAGGATGAGCTATTCTTTGTTGTTCTGTCCAAGTAGTTCCTGAACGTGTAAATATGTATACAACACCTGCGTCTGCTACACTGCTTACATTTTCAAAAGGCACACCCACTACTGCCGTATCTCCATTTATGCTTACGGCAGTTCCAAATCTGGAACCCCCTTCAGATACGCTAGGAGTTAATTTTTGTTGTTGTGTCCAAGTAGTACCTGAACGTGTAAATATATAAGCGGAACCAGAACCACTATTAACATCATCATCCCATATACTTCCTGCTATAATCGTATCTCCATCTATAGCCACAGCAGTACCAAATTCATCATATGCAGCTACATCTGAAGGTTGAATCTTTTGTTGTTGTGTCCAAGTAGTGCCTGAACGTGTAAATACATATATAGAACCGGCATTAGAATCGGTGTCATCTTCATATTGAGCTCCTACAACAATAGTATCCCCATCTATACCTACAGAAACTCCAAATCTATCATTTTCAGCGGCATCTGAAGCTTGAATCTTTTGTTGTTCCGTCCAAGTAGTGCCTGAACGTGTAAATACATATATAGAGCCAGCTGAGAGAGCAGTGCTATCCTCATCTTGTGTTCCTATAACGGCAGTATCTCCGGAAATAGCAAAAGCCATTCCATTATCTCCATCATTTGCTTGTGCATCTGATGTTTGAAGCTTTTGTTCTAATGTCCAAGTACCTCCTGATCTTGTGTAAATATAAGCAGCCCCCGCGTCAGTACCAGCATCATCATCTAGTGGAGCACCTAAAATAACTGTATCTCCTGATATAGCCACTTTTTCTCCAATTTTATCTACAGGGTCAACACTTGCAGGAAGTAATAATGCTTCTTGAGACCATACAGAAGGATCATTTAAAGTTATAGTAGTAGAAGTAGCTACTATGGTACCGCTTGTACTGCCTGTTCGTATTCTTACAGTAAAAGTTTTTTCAACCTCATCTACGCCGTCAGAAATAGGAGTTAAGGTAAAAGATCCTGTATTGCCGCTTGTAGTAAAACTTCCACTAGAAACACTAAACTCAGCAGGAGCATCTGTATCCCAGTATAAAGTAGGATCACCAGGTACGTTAGCAAGAGTTACTGTAACTGTTAAAGTAGCTCCTTCATTTATAGCAGTGCTAGATAATGCTATACTATATTGAGGAGAATCAAATGCTACAGAATCCCAGTTGTTTGTATTAAATATGTATAATCTATTATCCGAAGCTACATAGGCAGTATCTCCGTTTGTACCAGAGGAAGGTAAAGAGCTAACATTAGCATAGTAAGTTACACCCCCACTAGAAACATCTCCAGGAACAAATTTACTGCCTGAATTATCCCATATTAAAGCTTGTCCATCTGTGGGAGCACTGGTAGTAATATCAACATTATTAATGTCATCTATACTACTGTTTGTATCTAACAGCTTTATCCAATTACCACCATGTGCAAAATATCCTTTTCCAGTACCATGAACATGCGCAAACATACCGTGATAAGTAGTAGCGCTTGGTAAATCGCCTTCTGTTGCAAACATATTTGCAAACTTAACAATTTCACCATCTGTTGCGGCTAGAGCTCTTGTATCTGTGTGGTATAAGTTAGTGCCTTCAGCGAGATCACTAGTTGATTTAGTCCCTAGCCAAGTGTTTGCTGTTGGGGTAAAATCTGCTGTTGCCAATTTAGAAGCGATAGAGTTTGTTACTGTTGTACTAAAATTAGCATCATCGCCAAGAGCTGCAGCTAATTCATTTAAGGTATCAAGGGTTCCAGGAGCTGAATCTACTAAATTATTAACTTGGGTAGTTACATAAGCTTCTGTAGCAAAAGTTTCTGCACCTCCTCCTACTGCGCTCACGCCTAGAGCCCCACTATTATCAGATAGTTGTAGAGAACCTAAGGTTATTGTGCTACCACTAAGATATAAATCTCTAAATGCGTAAGCTGCGCTTCCTAAATCATAAGCGACATTGGTATCTGGAACAACATTTCCAGATATAGATCCTAGCTTAGTCTGAACTCTTGCGTCTGTATAATATACATTAGTACTCCCTTCACTTACATCATCTGTATCTTTAGTTGCTAGATCTGTATTAAAGTCGCTAGTAGAATAACTAGTAATGGTACCAGGTTCGAATTCTGTATTAGAATTATTCCAAACAAGAACTTGTCCGTCTGTTGGGGCGCTTGTAGTTATATCAACATCTGTTAAGTCATCTATACCTATAGATGTAGCAGAAGTAGAAGTAATATCCCATGCAGTTTTAGTACTGTTATAGGTCCAAGTAGTACCCGACACCGTATGTGTCGTACCGTTACTAGGATTATTTGGAAAGTTTATTGGCATTTTTTTACTCCTTGATACATGTTAACATGTATATATTCTTTTTGTCAATTAATAATTATGTTTATTTGTTCTATGTACATACTATACTATAGTATATATTAATTTGGTAAATTATATTGGTGTATTACTGCTTCATATCTATCAAGCAAGTACACTCTATGACCTGTAGAGCTAAATTCAATGTCTCTACACCCCCCTGTCATATCAAGACTTATATCAAATGAAAACCCTTCAGTAACTGCTTCACTTATTGTCCCAGCAGATGGTAAGTTATAAGATTTAATGTTTTTTACACCTTCTCCTACTATAAACATCTTTTTCTCATCAGCGCTTAAATACAATCCTTGAGGGTTACTAAATTGACCAGTAAGACTATACAATTGCTGAGCAGACACAGCAGTAGTTAAATCCCAAGGAGTACTAAGATCATATTCCTTAACTTGATCAGTCCCACTAGTTACAATATACATTTTAGTACCGTCAGATTTAAATGTAACATCTGACTGATTTTGCATATTAGTAGTAAAAACATGCTGCAAAGTGACACTAACAAATGAGTAAGCGGTTGCAAGTTTAAAATGCGCAACTTTACCTACATTAGTTGCATAAAAACTTACAAACATATCTTTTCCATCTGGAGAAACATATACTCCATTTGGAGTTGTAAGCGAGGAATCACCATAATTTTGTAGCTGTATGGCGCTTGCGCCTATGCCATTAGCCTGCGCAACCCAAGGATTATCTAAATTTCTAAAGTCTATTTGGTTATTAGTATTATCTGCCATGAAAAGTTTTGTGCCATTATCAGCATAAAAAAAGCCTTCTAAATCCGTACTAGAACCATATGCGCCCATTTGAACAGGGTTTGCGTATGTGGCAGTAGATATATCCCACGGAGTAGTTAAATTATATTCATAAATAGCATTTGCTGAACTGCAAACAAGAAATCTAGTACCATCAGGTTTAAATCTTATACCTTTAGGGTTTCCACCGTAAACACTTACAGATAAAGATCTTACAAAGGTACCGGAATATACATTATGAGGTTCGGCTAGCTCATATTGATATACTGCGTCTGTGTTTTCTCCGCACACATACAAATTAGTACCGTCCGGACTAATTTCAACGGCTTGAGTGTTAGTGGTAGTTACTAAGAGGTAGCCAAGTTTTGGTTTAATATTAGTAACATCCCAGGCTGTTTCTAACCCAAATGCATCAACTCTATCTGATGATGTACCTGTAATATAAAAAGTCTTTCCGTCCTTAGAGAAATGCATACCCATAGCATTACCTTCTTGAGAGCCTACTGAAGCAGAAGTAACTGTTAACGAAGCAGTAGATATATTCCAAGGAGTTGACAAAGCAAATTCGTCTACTCTATCACCTCCATTACCAAGAATAAACATTTTAGTTCCGTCTGGTTTAAATACAATTGCTCTAGGACTATTTTCTTGAGATGTTACATCTAAACTTATTGAGTCATAAGTCGCAGTAGATATTTCAAATGCAGTAGACAAAGTGTATTGATAGATAATGTCAGGGCTTACATCAATTATATACAGCTTAGTTCCATCGGTGCTTATAGCCATGCCAGTGGCATTGTTTTCTAATACTTCGGGAAAGTAAGCTGAGTTAGGCATCCTAGGATTTACTGTAGATAAATCCCATGCGGTAGATAATGTTAACTTTATTATTGATTCTTCATCAGCTGAAGTACCTGTATCGAGAACAAATAGCTGTAAACCATCAGAGCTAAAAAACATACTATCAGGTATACAACCCGAAAAAAGAGGTTTACGTCGATCATCAAATACTGCAGTAGATAAATCCCACGCAGAAGAAAGATTATACTGATTAAAATCATCTCCTGCAGACCCACTTAAGTATACTTTAGTTCCATCAGAGCTAAAGAATATAGATGTAGCTTGGTTTTCTTGAGTAGTAAACCCTGTCCAAGCAATTGCTGTACCAGCCGTACTAAGGTCATATGCTGTACTTAAAGGATATGTATACACCGTATCATTATTAAAATCAACATAGTAAAATTTACTTCCATCAGAGCTAACAAATATATCAGTAATATCTGCTCCAGCTGTCTCTCCTGTCTTAGTGTAATTAAGAGAAACAGTTGAGAGGTCCCAAGCAGCACTTAAATCATATTCGTATATAGTATTATTATGATCACCTAGCCACATCTTAGTGCCAGCTGTATTAAATGTTAGACCGTAAGGATTTCCTGTTTGGGAACTCACATCTAAAGTATAGTTTAAAGTTCCGGTTGAGAGATCCCATGCGGTACTTAAAGATATGTTGTATATATTATCTAGAGCGTAACCACTAAAAAATAATTCAGTGCCATCAGGTTTAAAGTATATAGATTGTGGATTATAATCTAAAGGTTCTAAAGACATAAACCAATCTGTACATCCTCCTACTTTCATTGTAGAGATATCATAAGCAGTACTTAATGAATAGCCTATTAAAGATTGACAAAGTCTATTCAGAACATACAATTTGTATCCATTATCTGCAAACTGTAAAGTATATGGGTCGCGATCTGTTAAAACATCAGAAGTAACATTATTAAACGTAGCAGTAGTAACATCCCAAGGCGTTGTAAGATCTACTTCTGCTATGCGATCTTGAGTTGTACCTGATATGTACATTTTAGACCCGTCATTATTAAAGGTAAGGCCTTGAGGAGTAGCTTCTATAGAGGTAGCATCATATTCATCTATTACTCCGCTCATAGTTGAAATATCCCACGCAGTTGACATATTATATCTTCTTACATAGTCGTGAGTAGTATCAGTAACGAAGACAGCTGTACCATCTGGTTTAAAGTACGCATCACTAGCATCAGCGTGAAAACTGCCGAAACTATCTACCTGTACAAAGGTAGCAGTATCAATTTCCCACGGAGAGCTTAAACTAAATTCGCTTATAAAACTATTACTACCAGGCCTATTTAAAATATAAACTGTTTTACCATCATCTCTAAAGTAAATAGCTTCAGCGTTTATATATTGTGGGGTCTGATTAGGCACAAAGTCTTTATAATACGAAGCAGATTGTATCTCATATCTATTCGTCATAAGATATTGACGAATACCATAGCTTTCTGTATTATGAACGGTGTAAAAATACTTACCATGTGGCGCAACAAAAACTCCTCCAAAGTTAGTATATCCAAGCATGGGGGATCTAGCTATTTCAGGTCTATTTAAGTTAGTGATGCCTACATCAAGTCTAAATCCAACTTCATTATTTTCTATTGTATTATTTTTGGTTAGATTAAAATGTTCAGACACTCCCATAGTGCCCTTACCTGTAGTTACAGATCCAATTAATCCTGTATTACCTCTCATGATATAATCTCATAAGAACATACAATCTCTAATACCGAAGCTACACCCCCTTTAATAGCTATAGAATCTCCTTCATTTAGATAAATTCCACTATCTTTTGCAACAGCTACTAAACTTGATGTTATAGGAATGGAAATATTTCTAGCTAGTGCATAAGAAGATCCTCCTGATACATAATTTACAGAAATATCTTGAGCGTCAACAGTATCAATATTAGTAGCAATAAGAGAATTAATCTTATAAACTTTTCCGCTGCTAGTAGTATTAGTTACTATGTTAACAAAAGAAGTAGTAGCTACAGCGCCAACACTTTCTCCGAATATTTCTGTTACATTAACTATATTAGGATTTGCCATCCTTATTCTCCTTTATTATCCAAATACAATAGACATTGCTATTGCCTTACCTGTTGTTACTGCATTCTCAGCTGCAGGACCTTGAGGGCCCGTAGGACCACTTACCGCTACCCATTGACTAGAACTGCCGTCTGCATAATATACATACAAAGTAGCTGAGTCAGAGTTAAACCATTGATCTCCATTAGCCGCGCCTGTAGGAGGTGTAGTCCCCACACTAACAGACGAACCTGCAGGCCCGCTTACTGATACCCATTGATTAGAACTACCGTCTGCATAGTATATATACATAGATCCGTCTGCACTATTAAACCATTGATCTCCGTTAGAAGGAGAACTAGGAGCAGTATCAGATACTGAAACAGAAGATCCTCCTGCAGCTACGTTAGCAGGCGCCCAATTACTTTGAGAAGTATTCCATATTAGCGCTTGCCCATCTGCAGGGGCTGCATTAGATACATTATTTAAATCTGCAAGAGCAACATTAGCACTTACAGTAGTATCTAATATTGATCCTTCTAACACTTCTAGTTCAAACCATGTATAGCTGCCAGGAACTACTGTTCTAGAGTTTTGAGAATATCCGAATACCTGAAAGTAATCTCCTTCAACTACACTTTCAATACCTGTAAATACCGCAGGAAAATCACCTCCTGTAGATGCTATATCAAAATTGGTAGTTACAGCATTAGATCCATTTTTCATTACTTTAAGAATAAATTGATCTGTTACACTGGAACCTTGAGCAGATGCTTTGATACTAACCTTAGTTACTCCAGCTGGTATAATGAATTTTCCATCAGCTAATGTAGCCGTAAGTAGATTAGCTGTGCTAGTATCTTCTGATCTAGTATTATAATTAAGTCTAGTAGCGGTTGAACTGCTTATACTTTGAGTAGCTGTTAATTCAAGTCTTGCATATTTTTTAATGGGTGAACTAGTGATATTTAAGTTAGCAGATACTCCCCCACTAATACGGGCATCTACTCTAGCATCTGTATAGTATAAATTACTAGTACCTTCACTAAGCTCATCAGTATTAAAAGGATTACCTACAGAAACTGCAGCCCCCATACCGCTATGATTAGCGCAGTAGTAGTATAAAGCAGGAGTTGAGTTATCTATTGCTATTTGTACATATGCATTCGCAGAACCTGCAGTGCCGCTAGTAGTCACACCCGTTGTGTACTCTGACCCTCCTCCATGTGTTCCGTCTACTGTTGTAGAAAATCTTAGAGGGTGACTAGAGTTAGTACTATCGCTTTGATCAAATTTATAGGTTCTTCCTGGCTCTAAAGATATAGTAGTTTGTTGAGCTCCGTCTATATAGAAATTACCGCCACTAACTGTTACTGCTGCTGTACTTGCTGAGGCAGATAAATTAGCTTGTACAGCATTAATGTTACTAGCGTTACTAATAGTATTAGCACTTACAGCACCTAACTGTGCAAGTATAGTAGTGCTAAAGTTAGCATCATCTCCTAGAGCAGCCGCTAACTCGTTAAGAGTATCTAGAGTTGCGGGGGCAGAATCTACTAAGTTGGCAGTTGCAGTATTAACATAAGTCTCTGTTGCATAGCCTGAGAGAGATGCCGCTGTGATAAATCCAGAGTTATTTGCAAGTTGACTTGTATTTGCTGGAATGGTTGGTTTATTTGTCAGATCATTATAGCTGCCCGAGAACGTCTGTGTCGCAACATATGATTTGGTTGCATATGTTGTTAAGTCGTTTTCAGTCAACTCATCAATAAAATCTAATGCAATGTGTGTTGATTTGACAGCAACACCAATTTTTGCGTTGTGTGTATCTGGAGTTGTACTCAATGTACCATCATCAAGAACATAGTACTTAGAACCCACAGTCAATCCAGACAAACCACTATGAACACCAAATTGCGTTGTAACATCTGGAGTTGTACCAGAAGTTGCTGCAAGACCATGTATTTTAGATTTATCTAAATTTGATTCTACATACTCACCTTGAAGTGGTTTTCCTTCTAGGCGACTTACTCCCGATGTCCTATCGGTATAAGACATACTACCTTGTCCAGAAGAAAAAGGATCTGGATACATTCTAGCAGAAAACGGCCAGTTCATCCCACTTAATCCATAATTCGTCCAAATACCATAATCTTGCGTGAAGGAGCTTGCGTTATCTGTGGAAAGATAATGAATAGCATTCAAATCGTAACTACCATCTTTTCGTGCATGAGAAAAGAACATTACATTACTTTTTGGGAAGAACTTAAAATCTCCATTCAACCAGTAAGTGCTACTCGAATAAAACGGCGACCCACCGCCAGGTGAGAATTCAGCACCATTTGCTGTTATGGTTCTTGTTGCATCTACACTATATCTTCTAAATCTAATATTTGGAGTTCCACTCGCCAGTCTATTAATAGAAATCACTTCATCTGTCAATGGATTCCAAGCAGTTTTTACATCAACTCCATAGTAATTACTAGTACCAGAGGTTGAGCTAGATGCGGTTATGGAGAAGTTGTTTCCTACTTGTGTTGTACCATTGACCCAATCTATGTCATATACTTGTAAAGATCCGGCCGTATAGTTATGTACGCACAATCTTCCTTCAGTAACTCTTGAAAAGGATGCAGAAACTGGATTTATGTTGCCATTTGGAACAGCGCCGATGCCGCCGGTAGAAATGGTTACTTCATCTTCCCATGTAATAGTAGTGTCTCCATCCCAAACTACCCTAAATGCTTTCATATCTGACGCTGTACCATACCAGACAATAAATTTATAATTACCGGCACTACTTCCGGCATAATCATATTCAGTTCTTACATTATACTGATTATTAATCGATGATGGATAATTTTGAGAAGGTTGCGAATAGTCTGACCAAGAAATAGTAAGTCCATTAACTGTACCGATTATTGCAGCAAAACTGCCACCCGTTCTTAATTTGAAAAATAAAAATTTGTCTGGATTATCAGGACTTCTTAGTACATAGGGGTCATTATAATATTCGCTATTCCAATTGACTGTTCCCCAATTGGTATTGTTCATATCATAAACATTACCCCAAGTCCACGATCCAGAATTATATTCTGCAACAGCACTATAAACTCCATAAAAACCACTAGCGCCTCCCTCATGTCTACCAACTGAAAGATATTTGTTACCATCTAATTTAAATAGATGATTAGGAGCGTCACCGACAACTGAACCATCGTTTGTAGAGCCTGCAAGTCTCGTTGAAGATGGTACTATCTGTGGCGCAGCGCCATTTACGGCCGTAGGAAATGTTGTAACTTCAATTGGAGTTACAGTTCCATCTGTATTCAACATCATTACATCATTCGCAGAAGCTGATGATGTTGATGAATATGATACTACTGTATTATCTTCACCAAGTTGCGCGGAAGTAACATACCCAGCACCATTTGTTAACTGATTGTTGTTTGTTGGAATGGTTGGTTGATTAGTTAAGTCGTTATAGGACCCAGATGTTGCAACTGTTGCAAGAGTTGGCGCGCCAGTAAGACTTGAATATTGTCCATCAAAACCGGCAGACTTGTCACTGTCTTTTTCGACCCATGCATTGAATGTTGAACCACTATCTGTTGTAGCAAATCTTACAATATCAGTTTCATCATTTGGCGTTGCAGTAGGAGCAGAACCACCTTCCCAATAAAAATTAGTTGGCCAAGTGATTGTGTTTAATACTGGTGTAGTAGCAAGGTTTGTGAAAGATTTTAATCTATCATCATCAGAATACATGTATGTATTACCATCATTAGTAAAACTACCAAAATGTATTGCACCACCATTTGCAACTGTATATTGTCCAACATATGTAGCAGAAGCAGGATCAAAAGGAGTACTTAAAGAGTAAGTGTCCATGGCAAAATTTGAATGATTATTACTGATATATTTACCGACTGCGATTAACTTAGTACCATCTCCACTCACATGAACTGCCTTATCGGGGCCATAATAATTTATCACAGAACCACTTTGAGAGGGCATGGTGGTCGTACTGACTAAAGATGCAGTTGACCAATCGAATGGTGCCGTAGCATCCCATCTTTTGATTTGCCTAAAGCTTGGATCGCCAGTTATAGCATAAAAATGCAAACCATCTGGCGTCCAGTTACCTTTATTTGCATACTCATAAAATGGAGAATTTGAGCCGGCGCCATTATTATTATTAGAACCAGTTTCTGCATTATATGTTTTTCCAAACATATTAATTGTTACATTGTCACTCAAAAAGTATATACTAGGACGCATTCCAAGATGATCAGTTCTACCGCCAGCAGATACTGAAATATTATTAATAACTAAGTGACTGGTTGCTGTTGTAACGTCGCCAGGCGTTGACATTTTGAAGATAGTGAGTTGTTTATTACTACTACTGTATGCCTGATAGGCAGCTGCGTATTGTCCATCTGGTGATGCGGCAAAGGCATTATACTGACTGGCACCAATTGTAAACCCTGTAATTGAAGATTGTTGTGCCGTCCTCCAATTAGTAATTGCATTGCTTGGATTTGATTGTAAATTGTGTGTATCTTGAGATGCATTACCTTTTATTTCAAAAGTA
>Ga0181410_1000247_pt1 | contig 23918 bp, 24 predicted proteins | sample 33SPOviralmetaG_FD_130112 | JGI IMG/M metagenome (GOLD analysis project Ga0181410, IMG submission 130112) | Marine viral communities from the oligotrophic San Pedro Time Series (SPOT) site, San Pedro Channel, CA, USA - 33 SPOT_SRF_2012-06-20 | ecosystem: Environmental > Aquatic > Marine > Strait...
CATAAATTCGTCTGCCGCCTCTCATGTTCATAAGACCTTCGTATATTGCTTTCGGATAAGCATCTGGAGCCGATGGCTGAGCTACAATATCTACAGTAACGATTTCAAAATCAGCAACTTGTCCTGATTCGTTTACGTTTCCTGTACCTCTTGAACTTACACCTAATTTCGCTCCACTTTCCAAAAGTGTTTTAACAATGTTCCCCATTGGGGTTGGTAAAATTTTAAGTTTACCAATTCCATTCGGACCGTCCATCCACATACTTTCAATCATATGCGATACACGATCCAAATTTACTGTTAATTCTTCAGGATGATCGGCTTCACCAAGAACTGACAAACCACCTTTAAGTCTTTCATCAATTGAGTTTACTGCCTTTTGAATTTCATCTAAAGGATAAACTCTTTGATTTTGGTTTTTCACTCCGCCTTGGATAAAAACACCTTTCATGTATAAGTTTTTCTTATCACCTTCGCCTTCATTTATAATTTGAATGTTGGCTTGGTCAAAAGTTAAACTTTCTAGTAACGGTTTTACCATATTGACGATCTCCTAATCTCTTTTACTTTACTATTCAACCTTATGCACTAGCTTTTGGTTTTGGTGCAGGTGCTAATTTAGCCTTCTCCTGTTTTGGACTGTCTGGATTGTCCTTAACAGCAGGTGCTTTACCGCCCGCTTCTTCGCCACCTTGAGCAATGTTACCAGCGTCGCCGCCCATATCATTTTTTGATGCAACTGGTGATTTAGCATTATCAGAACCATCTGAATGGCTAACTGCCACTTTTGATAATTCAGTTGCTTCTTCTAAATCTTCAGCGTCTTTTGAATCTTCTTCTGAACCTTCAGTAGCAATTTCGTCTGCAACTTCAACTGACTCTTCTGGTGCAACCATTGGCATTTCTGCCGGTGCTTCACCTTCTAAATCATCTGCCGCTTCTTCTGAATCGCCTTCTTCATCGCCCATCATTTTTTCAAATTCTGCTTTTAGATCTTCTAAAGCATCTTCTAAGTCATCAACTCTGTCTTCTACTTCTTCTTCTGAATCAGCTGGTGCTTCTGCATCGTCAGATGCTTCGTCATCGCCTTCTTCATTAGTTTCTTCATGCTCAATTTCTTCAGCACTAGTATCAGCTTCGTCTTTAACCGCATTAATTAAGTCTTCTTCAGAATCACCTGAACCAGCTACTGTTTCTTCAACTTCAGTTTCAGCATCAGCTTCTGTAGTTTCTTCAACAGCTTCTTCGTCTTTTGATTCTGTTTCAGTTACTTCTTCGTCTTTTGCTTCTTCTTTAGTTTCTTCTACAGCTTCCTCTGTTGAATCGTCTGTAGTTTCAGTAGTAAGATCTTCTTCGATCTCGTCTGTCTGGTTGTCGATTAATTCTTCATGAATTTTTCTAGCTTTCTCAACAATTACATCATGTAAAAGCTCTTGAGCTTTGTCTGATTCATTGTTTACTAGATATTCTAGAACTTGTTCTAGTTTTGATCTCGTTGTAGACATATCATATCTCCTAAATCTTATTCACGTGAATATATTTAGACACGTATTTCGTGTCGACTATAACTTATATTTAACATAATTATAGGATATTATAGGCAAAGAAGCCTATTTTGAGCCATTTTTCAGGCTATTTTAAATAAAACCGTAATATTGGGCTTTATTGTACTGGTTGTGCGTACATTGTAGCTACAAATTCTTTATTTTTCTCAAAATCAGCTTTACGCATTTCACGTACTTTACGCAACTTATTCAAGTGCTTTAAAGTTAGTTTAGTTTTACGGCTATCAGTAATTTTAGCTTGATGAAACTGATCATCTTCTGGAAAATAGGTTTCTTTAATAACTTCTTTATAACGCATAATAATATTTACCTTTTTATACCTTTTCTAGCTCTTCCACGTAACTTCTTTAATGATGTATTCATTTTTTTAGTACGTATTGAAGCTGGACTGTACTTTTTAGTATATGTAGATCTTTTACCTTGAATTCCACCTTTTGCTCTACGTGTACCTTTCATTCTATTACTTTGCTGTACGTTTAATGGTGCGTTACACGTTTCTGGTTTAGCAACAATACGTCCTTTCCGTGGACCAGATGGACAACGAAACTTTCTAGTTAATTGTCCTTTCTTTTTTGTTCCAAATTTTCCTGGATTTCTACCAAATATTTGAAAGTGTCCAGATTGCTTTTCATTAACAATATCTTCAAAACAATATAAATCTGTGTTGCTAACTTCGTAAATTTTCATACTAATATACCTTCAGTATTATTTATAATAATAAAGTGTGTATTAATACTATGCTTGATCTGTTGGATTTGGTTCACCGCCACCTATTGGTGGAGTTTCGCCTGTTGCCTCTGGTGCATCTACTCCAGCATCTGCGTCTGGTTCACTCATTGGCATTGGTGCCGCACCTACATCACTTAATCCACCCATACCACCACCAATGTCATCTCCTTGTGGTGTTGGACCAGCCATGTCTGCGTTTTCTTCTGCCCATAATTTTTCATTTTGATAAATTTCAGATTCATCAAGTCCAAGGTAACGTTTCATTGCAAAACGTTTAGACATAAATGGAATACCTTGTAACTGTGTAAAGATACTTGTTTGTTGATTATCAATTTCAATTTGTCTGTATTTTCCAAAGTTCTGTGGCTCATTAAATTGTACTTCAAATGATCCTGAATCAATTTCAATACCTCTGTGCTTTAAAAACATTTTAAATTCGTGGTCAAGTGTTGGCATTACCATTGACTGTAAACGTTTACAATATTTTGTAAATCTAAATTCTTGTATGTATGCTGTACCTACTCTACCGTCAGTAAATGCTGAACCTGGATCTTCTGGTGTTGATGGCAAATAACTTGATGGAATTCTTAAACCTTTCATCAATTTATTATTAAAGTATTTTAAATCATCAATCTCACCTAAGTTTTGACCACCTGGTAATGTTTCAACTTTTGATCCTCTACCTTCAGCCGTTTGTGCAAAGAAATAATCTTCAATCATTGACAATGGATTATAAGCGGCATCCATTACGTTTGCACCACCACCTGTTTTATTTGGAATACGTTTTTGGTGTATTTCGTTTTTAACTCTTTCAATAAATGCCATTGCTTTGTTTGTTGGCATATTACCTACGTCAATATAAAACACTCTACGTTCAGGTGCTCTTTGAACTCTGTAAATAATAATAGCATCTTCTAATAATTCTTTTTGTTTGTATACTTTAAATATACTTTCTAATACTGATGTACCAAAAGGCCAAAATCTGTCCATGCCTTCTGATAATGAAATATGTGCAATATGTGATGCATCAATTGGTGTTGTTTTTACTTCTTGTGTAAATCTACCACCTGTTGCTGTACTAACTGCTGTTGTTACACCTTGGTATTTTGCATCTGTGGCAAAAGGCATACTACCACCTTGGAAAGCAATTGGTGCCGACATTTTATATTGACTCATTGTAGTTAAATTTAAATTTTGTAAATTTAAATCTAAGTCTCTAATAAAATATGCTTCTGGCTTTTTACCTTTACCTTCGTTAACAATAATTTTATCAATTTTACTTTGATCAACCCAAAGTAATTTATATGTTTCTGGATCTCTTACAAATACTTGATCTCCGTATTTGATTACGTTTCTAAATAATTTGAAACATCTTTTATCCCAATCATTTAAGTTTGACCATTGCTTAATTGCTTGATTTAAAATTTCTGTTTCTGTATCTGTTGGTTTATCTTTATAAAATATTTTAAATGGAACACCTGTTTTTGTATCTATTTGTGTGGCAAACTCTGCAATAGTATCTAATGAAGCATTAATCTCAGTATCTAAATCCATTTGATCATATTGATAATAACGTTCAATACGATTTGGTTGTCCTGCATATACTTCTGGTAACCATGTGCTGTATTTTGAGTTTGTAGAACTTCCGCCTGGCGTCCCTGAACTGCCAATTACTGACTGTTGCCCTAGCTTTGTGCTATATTCTGTAAAGTGTTTTTTCCAACTCATTGTTTGTACGTACCTTTATAAGAGTATTTATTAAAATTATATAGTATTTTAAATCTTAATGCAACCATTAATTATTGTGTAATTTTGTCTGTATTTGATTTGGCCTCATTAATTGACTTTTGTAGTAGTGTGTTTGCTTGTTGTAATTCTAAAATCATACGTTCATAATAGTTTTTAGTTGGATCTTGGTTTGGATCACCTTGGCCTGTCATTGGCAAATATTGACGCATAATTCTCATTTTAGCGTCAGCTATTTTTCCACCGTCCATATTATTTGTAAGTGTTGCACCATTATTATCAGGAACTGCATTTGCCATATCTGATCCTGATGCTACTGTTGTTCCTGCTAATTCAGAAACTTTATTGGTATTAAACGTAGCAATATTTTTATTCATTTCTAATAACTGTTTATAAACAATTGCTTCCATATCAGTACCTTTTACTTTTTGAAGTACTGCTTGAATTACGTCTTCTGTAACAGTTTCTCCTGATGAAAACGAACCTCCCATAAATGTTTTACCAAGATCATCAAAGTCTCCTGTGATTGATTTTAAGGCGGCAACATTTTCTTTTGACATTCCTTGAGTTAACGTAGCCATTACTGATCTATCAGCTCCGCCTTTAAGAAGAGAACCAAACCCTTGCGATTTCATAAAGTCATTGCTTATTCCAACGTCACCAACCTTATTAGGATCATATTTTCCTTCTTTGATCATTTTTTGAATAATATATTGTGACTTAACTGCTTCTGTTCTATTGGCTTCAGCTTCTTTCATATCTGAATTGCCAGGTAATCCAAGTTTTAAGCCTTTTGTAATTGCACCTACAATCATATCAGACATTAATCCAAAGACACCACTTAATGCTCTGGCAATAGAAGCACCAAATCCTATTCCTTCAAATCCTTCAATCCATCTTAATAATCTTGCAACCATGTTACCAACTGCATCACCTATTTTTCCTGCATTCTGTAAAATGAAATCTGAGAAACGAAGTACTGCACTTGTTGCCTTAATCATAATATTTTCAAATAAGTCTAAAACTTTATTATTACCAAACAGGCTAACAAAAAACTTATCAAAAACAAGTTTAATTTTTTGTGTTGCAATTTCTAAATTTGTAAATGCTCTTGTTGTATCATCTGGTTTTTGAGCATCTCTCATTTTTTCCATATTTTTAATTGCGGCAATTTGCTCATCTTCTAATTGTTGTGCTTGGTTAATTAAACCAATCATACGTCTTGCACCATCGGCATATTGAGTATTAGAACGTTCTAGTATCATTAAACGTTCACGTTCTTGATCTGTTGTATTTGCTAATATGTCTAGCATATTACTAAATTTAGCACCTGCTTCATTTGGACCAACTGTATTAGTTAAATCACTCATTGCATGATACAATGGTTGACTTACTGCTAATAGTTCTCTACCTACTTCTGTGAAGTATAACCCACCTCGTCCAACTGCTGTTGTAAATGCACTTGCTAATTGGTTACCATAATCATTTCCTAATGCCGCAAATCCACCTGTAACAATTTGTGCTGTTTGTAACATTTGCTCACGTAATTGTTCTGGTGCTTGATTTAATGCATTTGTAAATGCGGCTACTGTAATAGATGATTTAATTATTTGTGATATCTGTTCCCTTGAAACATTTAGTAACGTAGATAGTGCAGAAATATTTTTTAAATATGTTTCTGTATTTGATGCCAGTGCTTGTCTATCTGATTCTTCTAATATACCTAATAATCTTCTTTGATCTAAATAGTCAGCTGTATACTCAGTTAGTTCCCCTAGGTTCATACCAAGTAGTCCAACTTCTTTTAAGTTATCCCTCATTGCAACATTTAAATCTGAAAATGCTCTTGTTCCAAGTACACCAACTGTTGTAGAATATCTACCTAATATTTCAGTATACTGATCCAAACTCATTTCAGCTCTAACTGCCGCTTTGGCTAATCCTATTGATCCTTGATCAAATCTGAAACCTGTAGCAAACAATACTCTGAACTGATCACTAAATGCTTTGAATCTTCCAACTATACCACCAATAACAAATCCAAATGCACCTAACGCCGCTCCCGCTATACCTAATTTTCCTGCAAACTTTTGTATTCCAGTATTGAATGCTTTGAACGGTGTTTTAGGTATTAGTTTATCTGCTGAAAATTTATTAAATGCTTCTGTTTGTTTACCAGCGGCTTGTCTCATTGATTTAAAGCCTTTTTCTAGTATTGTTGTAGTATCTTTATTTGCTTTGGCTTCGGTTTTTCCTTTTTTCTTATCGTCCTCGCCTTGCTTTTTAAGTTCTTTTAAATTGGCCCCTAACTGTTTAGCAATTTCAGCCTGAGTTGATTCAGTTGCCCATTTTGGAAGGTCTGAATTCCAATTTATTTGATCAATAATTACGTTATCTGCCATTTCATTAAAACCCTATATAAATACTTCAATAAATACTATTATTATAAATATTTATCGTAATAGAAAACTACGTATATAATAGGAAACAAAAAAAATGACAACTGAAAGTAAATTATCAAAATATTATAGAGCCCCGAAGCTATATGTTAAAATACCAAGCCAAGGTGCTTTTAATACTGATATGGAACAGTCAATGAGTGGTGAATTAGCTATAATGGCTATGACTGGACGTGATGAAGTTCTAACTAAAAATCCAGATGCACTATTAAATGGTGAAGCTGTGGTTTCAATTATTAAAAGTTGTGTCCCAGGAATTAAAGATCCTTCTTTACTTCCAATCACAGATACAGATACTCTTTTAATAGCTATTAGAATTGCTTCAAGCGGAGACGAACACGAAATCAGTGCCAAATGTCCAAAATGTAAAACAGATAATAGAGTTACAGTTAATATGCGTAATATATTATCATCAGCTAAACTATTAGAATCAACTTATAGTGTTAGATTAGATACAGGTATTACTGTGTTTATTAGACCATACACGTATGCTATGCAAACTGAAGCGGCATTGGCGGCATTTGACGAAACTAAAACTTTACAGAATTTAGCAAAAGAAGGTGCAGAAGTTACTGCTTCAGCTATGTCTGTATATAATAAAAGTTTTAACAAAATGGCTGATATGAGTGTACAACTTCTTGCAAGAAGTATTATAAAAATTGTTACTCCAGACGGTGATCAAGAAAGTGATCCAAATGAAATTTTAACATTCTTACAAAACATTGATTCAAAAGCGGCAAAACAAATTGATGAAAAGTTATCTGAAATTAATGCTTTGAACGTTGAGAAAAAAGTTGAATTAGAATGTCAAAATGAATCTTGCAAAAATAACTGGGTTACAGAACTAGATATCAATCCAACGGATTTTTTCGTCGCTGGCTCTTAAAGGCTGAGCCACAGGAAATAAACGCCTACTTTGAAGGACTGACAAAAGAGACCTCTGCTATACAAAAACAAATTACAGAAATTTGTTGGTATATGCGTGGATCAATAACATGGGAACAAGCATGGGAGCTTTCTGATGTAGATCGTAACGACATTATTAAATATGTTGGCGAAAACGCAGAACGTTTTAAAAAGTCTGGACAGGTAGTTGTTTAATTGGATTGCTGTTTAACAGCATCAGAATTTAATTTCCAAAAATCTTTATATTCAATATAGTGGAACTCTTTATACTCTTTAGTGTGTTTTAAATTGTTCCATTGTTTTGGATCCCAAAGAACAAATTCACCTTGTCTTGAAATCTTAACACACAACAACCACTTATCATGTTCTTCACATGACTCTTGTGATTGTGCAATAAAACTATCTAATAGTTTTACTTCTTTTCCTAATGCAAGATTATGCCATTGTAGTTCGCCATAATTCTTTGCTTCAATAACCAACAAAGGAAATGAGTCAGGTGGAATAATATCTCCTTTAAAACCTCTTGTTTGATTTTCAGAAAGTTTTTCTGTTCGTACAATATTTTTTCCACCAACAAATGCACCACTATAAGGTACCCTTGTAAATGACTCTTGATATAATTCAGAAAGGAAGTTTGCTACTTCTCTTTCATATGTCTTACCTTTGTTTTTTGATTTTGATCCGCTCAATTTATTTGATCTCCTCTTGATTCAATTCTATTTTAGCATCTTTAGGATTTATTTTTTTCTTTGTTTTTATTTCACCTACTAAAAATTTAGTTAGTGCTTTTAAATCGTTTTCCATTTTTTCAACAAATGTTAATTCTTTACTCATGGTTTTCTTCCTCTTCTTTTTTTCTAACATCAAGATTGCTTGGTTTATCAATTGGCATACCACCTCTGTCAAACCATCTGCCATCTGCTGTTTCCCATACATGAGAAGTAAAGTTACCTTCTCCAGAAAATCTTTTTATTGTAATTCTACGTTTGTTTAATGTTCCTTGATATATCGAGCCGTCTTTTTGTATGAGTCTTTGTGTGTTATCAGATCCATATATTCTATCAATGAATATAGGATCCCCATTTTCGTCTTCGCCTCTAATATTAGAAATTACTACATCTTTAGCCATAATAGTAATACTATACAACTATTTTATCAAATAGTCAATATTTTTTAATTTTCCTCTTGACAAAACACCCAGTTTACCCGTATACTTTAACAACAATAAGGCTAATAAAGGCTAACATCTACTAATATCAACACACATAGCAACCTTACTTGATAGAAATATCTCAGAAATGCGTCTTCATGATGGTGAATCTGATGTTGCGACTAAAGGCTAATATCTGCTAAATGATGAAGCTCTGTGAAAAAGATACAACTTCAGCTAAATGTGTAGTGCTAACTTACTTTATACATTTTAGTTCCGTTGGATGAGACGCAGTTGATGGGAGTAACGGCTAACCGCTTCCTTAGGACTGTAAAGTTAGAATGGCACGGCCTCGTATGATGTCAAAAATAACTCTTCCCGTAACAGGGTGAGTTATGACTGGTTCTGTATGATGACATACAATCATGTATCTAAATGAAATAATATCTAAATCAAAATGATTATCATCCTAACATAATCCTCTTAGAATGGTTTTAATTTTCCTTAGAGAGTTGAGCGTTAGGAGATTTTCTACATTGCGTTTTGCAAATATTTAAATTAAAAGTATTATCAGTTTTAAGTGTATTACCAATAGACACAAAAGTATTACTAATTAAAACATCGTACAATAAAAAATTTTTAGATATCCTAATATCTTTTTTTTCGTAATAACTCTCATTACTGTTTGCATTAAACAATTCTTCCCATTCTCTAAGATCAGTTAATGCACGATCTCCTCTAAGTTCAGGAGATTTATAATATTTCCATTTTGAATCCCATATTCTTTCATCATTTTGTGTATAGTAGTATTGATAATGTGCTGTCCAACAACAAGGCCAAACAGTCATATCACTAACAATTTGTACTTCTTTTTTATATTGCCAAACACACACGTCAGACTTAATATCTTTTTTATTGTTCAGTAAATCAACTACAGAAGTTGTAGTATACTGTGAATCTGGTATATCTTCTATAAACGTTCTAGTTGGATACTGATTTAATTTTTCTTTATACAACTTTGAATTAGATTTTTTACCTTTATATTTGGTAACCATCTCTTGCCCCCAAACACCATTATTAAGAACAAAATCAAAATTCCAATCTTCTGCTAACTGTTTGGCTTCTTGTACTTGATGTTTATTATGATCAAACGTACACCATCTCCATATTTTACTAACATTGTATTGAGAAAGTACTTTAGCATTTTTAACTATATTTTTCCATATAACATTTCTTCTATATAAATGATTAGTGTCTTCTAATCCGTCAACTGAAAAAACAATATAAACTTTTGAATTATTGTTTGACGCATATTCACAAATCTTTTTAAATTTGCGTACCCATGCTCCTCCGCCATTGGTATGTATTTCTACATTTATATTTGGCCTAGCTTTGAGTATTTCAATTATAATTTTATCAATATCTGGATGCATCATAGCATCACCTATTTCTCCATTAAACATAACAGTTTCTAACTTTTCTAATCGAGGATCAGCTATTGAATCAATAAAACTTTGTATTTCGTCATTTGTAGTATGTCGTTGAGTTTTAACAATAAACGGGTGTGTAAGCATTGTGTCATGGTCAGTCCTAGGACACCCTATACAATTAGCATTGCAAAGACTAGTTGGTTCCCATTGAACAAGTTTAAGTTCTGACGGATGTACATACATATATGTACTTATTTTCAATTATCCTAGTAGTTCTGTAAGTATTTTTACAGAATAATCATATCTTCGTTGTAAAGTAGTATAATTTTCTTTTGAAATTTTATAAGCATGAATCCAGTCAATAGTATTTGTGTGAATATATTCAACTGTATCAGCAACAAGATTTAAACGTTTTTCTGTGTCCATTTCATGATCATAGTCTTCGGGCCATAAATCTCTAAATGTATGATATCCAAAATTTTGTAATTGTTTTAAAAATCCAGGTGTACTAGCAATAACAAAAGGATGTTTGTTTAGTATTGGTCGTGCTGTTTTTTCTGTTAACAAAAAAGCATTGTTTTCATAATGTGTTTCTGCAACTAAACTGTACTTTGTTTTTTCGTACAACGTATGATCAAAAGGATATCCTAAATAATGGTCTGAATCTTTTTCATACTTTATATTATCTGGACTATGTGGTATATTACTATAAAAATACCCAAACGATTCTGTATCAATTAAATGCTGTACAAGAGGATATAATTCAGTACTAGTATGTGTAGTGTTTAAAGAATAAATTCCATTTTCTAAAACACCACGTTGATATAAATTAATAGCTAAATTAATTCTATTTGCTTTGTGTATTTTTGCATTTAAAAATAAAAAATCTTTTTTAACAAAAGTTTTTAATTCATCATATGATCTATTAGCAATATCTAAACCTTCTTGATACATACGCCATACTGCATCAGTTTCAAAATGCGGATATGCTATTATTTTTATATTATGTCTAAATGTATTTTTTTTAAAACAGGCCTGTGTGTACTCTTGTAAAAAATCTTGTTCTGTTTGACAACCAACAACATACATGATTTGCTCTGCATTACAAACTTTACTTTGTACTAACCAATCTATAAACACCGCATGACTTTGAAGTATTTCACTTTCAAAATTTAAACGTTCTCTAATATGACTTATTAAAACTTTTCTTTTTGGATTTTTTAATTTAGATAAATTTACAAATTTAAAACTATCGTGTTGATGATACGGTTTATTATGATATGCATTAAATTCTAATATATCAAAATTATCATGCCCATTGATATAATTTACATGAGCGGCATATCTTCCAGGACTTTCAAACTTGTATGCTAGATCGTTAGGTGCTAACTGTATCGTGCTCATTTGCTTTTTCCTTAAATAAATCAGGATGTGATTTATGACTTACAGTTTCGATATCTGTAGCAAATGAAGTAAATCCATTTTCTTTAACAACATTTAATACATTTGAGCATCTAGAAGTTAGTTCATCTCTGTGTGAAATTAAGAAAACGTTTTTACTACGTTCTCTGGACATTTTTTTAAGTACTGACATTGCTGATTCTACACCCATAGTATCCATGCCAGAGTCTACAAGTTCATCAATAAACAATAAGTTTACAGTTGTATTCATCGATTCATATACATCTCTGAATGCCCAACTTAAACCAAGTATAAGTCTGTTACGTTCACCTCTAGATAAATTATCAAAGTCTAATTCTCTTCCTAATTCAGTAATCTCTACACTTAGATCTGATTTAAATACAACTTCATGTGGTAGCCCAATTTTATCTAAGTAATAATTTAATCTTGAATTTAAATATAATAAGTTCTGATCAATAATCTTTTTACGTATAAATGAATCTTTTGAAGTTAACAATTTGTATAAAAAGTCTTGATGATCTTTTAATTTTTGTAGTGCATTGATTTGTGTGTAATCTACTTCTTCAATATTTTTAGTTTTTAAAGTTTCTATTTGCTCAGTGTGAGGATTTTCTTTTTGTTGTTCAGTTTCTAATTGAGTTTTTAGTTCTGCTAGATTTTGTCTATGTTGGTATGCTTCATCGGCCGAACCATATGCAGTTATTGGTTGTTCACCAATATCACCTTGTTCAACAATTTGTGCTGTAATTGACTCAATTGTAGATTGTATTTGTGATTGTTCATCAATTTTAGCTGTATGTTGTGCTTTAATGTCGTCAACGATGTGCGTATGCTTGTCTGTGTGCAGTTCTTGTTCACACATAGGGCATTGCTTACCCTCAAGTGTGCTTAACTGTGCGTTTAAAGACTCTATTAATGTTTGTACAGAGCTTAAATTACTTTTATTAAAGTTTAAATTTTGTTCATATGACTTAACTTTTTGTGATTGTTCCTGCCATTGTGTAAGTAATTTATGTTGACTAATTTCGTTATCAATATCTATTTTTTCTAATTCAGCAATACCTAATGTTAGTTCTCTAATATCTTTTTTGTGTTTTTCTTCCCATGATAAACTTTTAATATGAAACTTTCTAATAGTATCTTCTATTTTTTCGTTTGAAACTTTTATTTGTTCCAATCTTGCTTGTTCTGATTTCATGTCATCATTAACTTCACGTATTCGTTCTTTTAATGTTTCTGCTTTTTCACTTAATCTTAATATGCCTAATAGCTCTTCAATAATTGCACGTTGATCATTAGACTTCATTGCTAAAAATGGTTCTGTGTAAGTGTTGAGAGCAACAATATGTTTAAACATGGTGTGGCTCATGTCAAATACTCTCAACACTTCATCTTGTGTAAGTCTATTTTCTCCCTGTGCTTCATCAGTGCCTTGTTCATTAACAATAGCATCATCTACAATGAATTGGAACTTGTTAGGCTTACGTCCTCGCTCTAATCTATACTTGTGACCATCTTTTTCAAAATCAACAGTAACAATCATGTTTTTATTATTAGTTTTATTAACAAGATTGTCTTTACGGATATTTGTTAAAGCCTGTCCATATATAGCATAGCTTAAAGCATTTATAAGTGTGGTTTTTCCAGTTCCATTTCTAGAACCTTCACCGCCTAAATCTAAATTATTACCAAGAACTAATGTTAATCCATCATGCGAAAAATTAACTGCCTGGGTAGTGTTTCCTACACTCATAAAATTTTTAATAGTTATATTTTGTATCTTAATCATAGGTTATGATATATTTCTATTAATACGTTATTTTCAAATGTGTCTGATTCTATTTTTGATAACTGGTTAGTTACAATTTGGTCAACTGATTCAAAATGTATTTCACCTTCTACTTCTTGTGCGTGTTCTTCTTTTTTCTGTGGTATTAAAGATAAATCTCTAATATCATAATTTTGTGCAAAGTTTTCTTTAATAAAGTTTGCTTCTTCGTATGAAATATCTAAATCTACTTTTACTCTAATATATGAATTTGGTTCTAATACTGTTTCAGGATCTTCTAATAGTTTACTTAAATTAATTGATCTATATCTTGGAGCATTTGGCCATATTCTATATTCTGGTTCTTGGTCCCAATCAAGAAACATTGCACCTCTATCATCATCCCATACATCTGCAAAGTTATGTGGAAAAGGATTACCAATATAAGATATGTTTCCACTATGTTGTCTTTTATGAAAATGTCCAGTAAAAACGTGTCCAACATTTTTAAAATGATCACGTCTAATAGTTCCAATATCTGGCATTTCTACCATAGCATTCATTTTAAAATGCGGCAGTTCAAAGTGCCCAAACATATATTTGCATTTAATTTTTTTAATTCTTTTCCACTCGTCGCCAACTAACCATGGAATAATAGCAACTTCATCTTTTATAATCCAATCATCAACAACTTCAACATTTTCAAGTTCATTGGCAAATACTACTGAAGATATTTCACGTTTATCTCTATAAAATAAATCATGATTACCAACAATGAAATAAACTTTTTCAAATGCTTCGTTTAGTTTTTTTAAATTTGATATAGAGTAATTTAGTGTTGAAATATTAATTGCAGATCGTTGATGATGCCAATCACCTAAAAATATACAAGTTTCACAACCACGTTCTTTTGCTTGTTCGATAAACCACGTAACAAAATTTTCACAATCAATATTGTGTTGACGTGCATTGTTTTTCATGCCAAAGTGTATGTCTGTAAAACACGCGGCTTTTTTAAAAAGTTGGGTCATTTTTTAGTTGGTTCTTTTTGCTTTTCTTGATCTTGCATTTGTCTTGTTAACGATGGCATTACTCCAGCTTCTTGTAACAAGTCATCTCTTAAATTTTGATTTTTCTTTTCCATATTTAAAACTCTAGTAAATGAGTTTGTAATAGTTGCCGTATAATACGCAAATGGATTTTGCGATTTTGATTCATCAAATTGTAGTCCAATTTGTGATAATTGTAATAATGCTTGTCCTTGCATTTCATCATTATATGTGTAACCACGCCAGTTAGCTCTTGTACCATATCTATGGCATAGTTTAATAAACATATTAGCTAACTTTGGTGTAATTTTACCATTATCTAAACTAAACTGATTATGCGATGCGTAATGACTTTTTCCTACTTCAAATGGATCACCATTTTTATTTAATTTATAATGTTTGAATGGTGGAAAATTTAATTTAACTTTTGTATCTGCTACTGTTTTTGGATTCAATTTTCTACCAGGCTCGTCTGGAATATGATCATATGTCATAACTCTAAAAACAAGATCAGTTATAGGTATGGTTTTATGATCAACTCTATATTCATCATATTGTGATCTCTTTAATCCTAATTCGTCTACTTTAATTTGTAGTAAACGATCTGTATGATTTTTCCTTGCTTGTGAAATTGTAAGTCTGTTTATCTTCGAAACTGTTGGCAATATTATATCATATTGATGATATTCTGGTTTCGTGTAGAAACAATGAGAGGTCTTACTCTTATGAATTTCGGCCAACATATCTTTATTGTTTAGGTAATTAACTCTTTTAGCCACACATTATCCTTTAGTTTGTATTATATAATACGATATTTGTGTGGAAAAGTCAAGCAATTAAATCATTAAGTGTATACTTAATTTTTTCAATAAATAATACTATAATGACACGTATAGATTACAGAGCAAAATTCCAAGCATTGGGCAGAGATGAAGAATCTAAAGCCCTTGTTTATGGTGAAAGAAAATCCATTGCCTATGGAGCAGAGAATGAAAACATTTTGGCTCCTTTGTGGGATACTGACGGATTAATGTTTCCGTATACACCAATGATTCAGATGCAACACTCTAACGTGGCGTTTGGGCAATATGATTTGCCTCACACAAATTATGATTATATGGCGTATTCTAAAACACAGTCTCCATCAATGACTGTTACGGGTACATTTGGTGCTCACACAGAACCAGAAGCAAGATATATGATTGCGGCTATACATTTCTTTAGAGTTGTATCAAAATCTAACTTTGGATTATCAGATCCAAAAAGAGGAACTCCTCCACCTAAATTGGCTTTTAGTGCATATGGTCCTGCTATGTTTAATAGAGTGCCTGTGTATATTAGATCAGTTTCTTTTGGTTTAGACCAAGATGTAGATTATGTACCAATTACTTCAGGATTAGAAGAAACTGGTGATGGAACACTTGACAGTTATCTAGCAAAATCATATTTGCCACTAGTATTAAATATATTTGTTGATGCAGTTGTTAGTCCAAATCCATCGCAGTTAAGAGATGAATTTAACTTAGAAGATTTCCGTACTGGAAAATTATTAGACAAAGGATTTTATTAATGTATAGTTCAAATAGTCCATATAGCAAAACACCAATGAAAGGTGATTATCTTGATATAATGAATCCAAAATTTATTATTAGAGATGAGTCAGATGAAAGTTATGAAATTGAATCTAGATATGAAATGAGACCAGATTTACTAGCTAATAAACTTTTTGGATCAGTAAAATATTGGTGGGTGTTTGCAGTAAGAAACCCAGATAAAATTGTTGACCCTATACAAGATTTCAAAGCAGGTTGCGTTATAAAAATTCCTAAATTAGAAAACATAAGGTAAAACAAGATGCCAGGCAAAGGTACAGGTGGAAAACACATAAAAGACGCTAAAGTCGATTCTGATCCTAATATAGATTTAGAAACCATCCAAGCAAAAAAATATAAAGGTGATGGATCTATGGCTGGATACGGTAAAGTAAATGCCGACAAGGTTACAGCATCTGAAGTTGCAACTGGTGTAGCAGAAAAAAATCAGTCAAAAGAATTAGATGCAGGAGTATCAGCAGTTACAAACACATTCTTACCAACTTGGCACGAACCAAAAAATCATCCAGAATATGATAGAGGCACCAATAACAAAGGTTTAAACTATATTACTGAAACGACTGATGCTCAAGCAAAAGCAAATGCAAAAGGTGAATCATTAAGCCAAAAAGATGTTCAAGAAATAAAAGCAAAAGTTGAAGATGCAAATTCTCCTTATATCTATAATGATAAAATTATGGGCATGGTTGAAGGTGAAGATAAAAGTGCATATAATAATTTTGATGCAAGAAATCATCCAGAATATAAAGAAAATCCAAAAGGTGTTGTAAATGAAAATTATGCTACATCAGATGATGGGTATCCTGAAGGAGAAAAGAAAGAATATGTTCATCATACTATGTATAAAAGAAATGTATTACTTGATTATGATGGACCAACATATCATTTTGAATTACAAATGATATCAGAAACCGATGCAACACTGGCACAACGTTGGATATTAGAAGCAGATGATCCATTTGAAAATTGGAGGCCAACTGCGGCACAACCAGTAACAATAGCAGAAACTGGTTCAACTGTTTTAAATTTACAATCATGTATGATTGAAGCTGTAGCAGGGCCAACAAATAATCAACACCGTGTTACAGGTGCTACAAATTTCCAAATGACCTTTGCACAACCTTTAGGGGTTTCATTTACAAACTTAATTGTTAATGGTGCAGTACAACTAGGTATGCCAGATGGCTTAAAAGCAACGTATCTTTTAAAATTAAAATTTATTGGTAGAGATGCAAAAACTGGAGCAGATATAAATCCTATTCCAAATACTGAAAGACAATTTTTAATTAATATAGTTGGAGTAGAACAAACTGTTGATACTACTGGAGGTATATTCAATGTAACCGCCGTTAGAAGTGGTGACCAAGGAACTTATCAACACGTATATTCAACAGACCGTCCAATGGAATTAAGTAATATTAAAACTGTAAATGATATGATGCAAAAATTGGCTGATGCTATTAATGTTAATGAAATTGATAAATTGGCAATTGAAAAAGCAATATTAGATGAATATTATATACACATTGACGAAAACGCAAAAAAAATATTAGCAGATGACGAAATAGTTCCAACTAATGAAAAAGGAGTAGCAAATGCAAACCAATTTTCATCATACCAAGCAGATTCTAATGATGAAGAAGGAGAAAAGAAGTTACTTCGAACATTTAAAATTCCACAAAACACAGGCTTAAATCGAATAATGGAATTTGCATTATCACATTCAAGAAAATTACAGAATTTAGCAAAAGGATTTGACGAAAATGACAAAGATCCAGATTCAACAGATTCAGCTAAAATTAAAAAATATAAAAAATTTATTTTTAAGATAAAAGCAGATGTTGTTAATATTGGTTGGGATATGTTGCGTAATGACTACGCAAGAGAATATCATTATACTATATCATTATTTCCAACTATTAGACCAGAAATTTTAATGGGTACTTACGCAAAACAAGTTGAAGCCGTAAGAGAAAAAGTTAAAGAATTAACTAGTCCTGATATAGGTGAAGGTAAAACTAGAACAAAATATAGAGGGTTACGAAAAAGATATGACTATTTGTTTACTGGTATGAATGATAAAGTTTTAAGATTTGATCTTAAATTTAACAATAACTTTTTTATGGCTATGCATAGTTATCAAAACTTATATGATAATATTGACAAATCTACACAAGATAGAATTGTTGATTCAGGAGAAAAATTAAGAGAATTTAAACAACAACAAGCACAAGTAAAAGCGGCTTGGAAAGCATACTTAACAAATAAAGCGGCCAAAGTAGGAAAAAAAGGTTTTGATCCAATTGTAGAAATGGCATCTTCTAGTACATATAATCAATTTAAAAAAGAAAGAGAAAAACTAATAAATCAATATGTAGGAAGAATTGAAGACGGAACTATTGAAGGTGATGAAGCATTGGCTAATAAATTAACAAGTCTCGATACGTATGAAAGTAAATTAACAGAAAATAATAAAGGAAGAATTAGTTCAAATGGTCCAACGTCATCTTCCGAATTAGGTGGAAACGAGCAAAAAAGAATTATTGGAGAATTAATTGACGAAAATGATTTATCAAATAAAATTGAATCAGGTCAAATTCCAACTCATGTAATGTGGGGAGTAACAAGAGATGCATCAGCTGGAAACTTTAATGACGAAGGCCATCCTGAAAACAAAGGTAAGCATCAATTTGATGCAGTAATGCAGGCATCATTAAACGATTTTCAAGCAGATATGGTTCAAATGGATATGGATATTAGAGGAGATATGTATTGGTTAGAAAGTGAAGCAGACCCACGTTCAGAAACAGCGTCATATTATTCAGGAGAAAATTATCTATTATTTAGAGCAATTACAAGTGCAGGTGAACCTGATATAAATACTGGTATAGCAACTCCAGGAGACACTAAAAAAGAACAATTACTTAATGGTGTTTATGCTGTTGTAAATGTAACAAGTAGATTTGAAGGTGGATTGTTTACACAAAATATTAAAGGTCCACGTGAAAACTTTATTTACGATACATCAATATTAGAAGAATTTAAGGAAGAATAACAATGGCAACTAAAAAAATACAATCAGTAACAAGCCTTAAAAATTTGCATTCAGATGAGTTAAAAACTTTAGGTCACGTAAAAACATATGACGGTATATATGAAGCCGTTGTAGTTAATGCAAAAGATATACAAAAAAATGGAAGACTTGTTGTTAGATTAGTTGGCACAAATATAAAAATAACAGATTTACCAGATAGTTATACAAAAAGTGAATCACACTTAAACTTAACTGTACGTTGGAGTTCTCCATTTGCTGGAGCAACAAACATATCAAACACAATAAAATCAGGTGGAGTAAATCCACATTCAGATATAGATCCAGATAAAACTTTTGATGGAGCACAAAGAAGTTATGGTATGTGGATGATTCCACCAGATGTTGGAAACAAAGTATTAGTAATGTTTATTGGTGGTGATTTAGCTAAAGGTGTTGTTGTTGGATGTTTATATCAACATTTAATGAATCATATGGTTCCTGGTATTGCTAAAGCAAGAACATTTACATCTGTAGAATCTGAATTAAAAGAAACTCCTACAGCAGAATATAACAAAGCATCAGATGTTGCTAGTAATGTAGATTATACAAAATCACGTTCAAGTGATGGATTAACTCCAACTGATAATGTTAAAAGAGCTGTACATACTTTACATTATAACGGGTTGAAAGAACAAGGTTTAGAAGAAGATAATACTAGAGGACTAACAAGTTCATCAGCAAGACGTGAATCACCTTCAAAAGTATTTGGAGTATTAACTCCAGATGCAAATCAATTTGTAATGGACGATGGTGATCAACAACTAATTAGATTAAGAACTAAATCAGGTGCACAAATATTGTTAGATGAAACTAATGGTAATGTTTATATTATTAATAAAAAAGGATCAGGATATGTTGAAATTGATAATGATGGAAAGATTGATGTTTGGGCAAATGATTCGATTAGTGTACGTTCACAAAAAGATATAAATTTAAGAGCAGACAGAGATCTTAATTTTGAATCAGGTAGACATATTAATATAAAAGCACACAAAACAAGTGATACTGGCCAACCATCAGATACAACAAATACATTAACATCAGTAGATGGAAATTTAAATTTAGATGTAGAAGGTCAAGTAAGAATTAAAACAGGTGGTTCAACTAAAATTACATCTGGAGCAAGTTTTAATTTATCAACCACAGGATCAAATCATCTTACTGCTTCTGCAAACACTGAAATTTTAAGTGGTGGCAATCATCATGAAACAGCATCAGCAATACATATGAACGGTCCTGCGGCCGCTGGTGCAAGTAATTATGGTGGATTAACTGTTAAAGCAAATGCTAAAGGTATATTGTATTTTACAAATACTCTTTACACAAGAAATAGTGAAGATAAAAGAAATACTGAAAGAGTTGGAACTATCCTAACAAGGTTCCCAACTAGAGAACCTTTTGCTAGGCAAGAATATACAGATTAATTCCAACCAACACCAACTGGTGTCAGCATATATTGACCTTTGTCGTTAGTAACCTGCATACCATTTTCAATTTTAACTTTAGGGTCTTTCATAAGTTCCCATTTACCTGAAGCTGTTCTACAAGCAACACCTTCACTTTGTTCCATTCTTGCACCAATTTGTACTTCTTGGATAAAAGAACGACAAGGTATTTGTCCGTTTTGTATGTAGTAAGTTTCAGTTACCATTACACCACCTCTATGGCCAGTGTTTGGATTTTCCCAAGTAACAGGGACACCGTCTTTAGCATATTCAAATGCTCTATAGGCAACTTTTTCGTGTTTGATAGTTTCATAATGATCTAATTGAGCTCCTACGTTACGTCCCCAATGCGAACCAAGTATTACACCCAAAATAGTTGCGGCATCTTTACCACTTCCACTACCAAATTGATTACCAATTACACCACCAATAACAGCACCACCTAATGTGTAAGTGTCTGTTTTAGAAACAGTTTGTCCTGTTGTAGCCGTACAATTAGTTAGAAATATAACAGCAAATAAACTTGCTATTAGTTTTTTTATTTTATACATTTTATACCTCTTCATATTCTTACTACTATAACACAATATAGAAATCTGTCAACCAAAAAAAGCCATAAAAAAAGCCTGCAAAGTATAGACTTTTACAGGCTTTTAATACTAAAGTGGCCTAATTAGGCAACTTTTCTTTGCATAATACGATATTTTACCGCACTTCTTTTAGTATCTCTAGTAACAAATCTTAGTGATCTGATATCAAAACCGTTTTGTCTCAACTCACAAATTCTTGCAGTTGGCTTCATGATTTTGTATCTTGAAACTAATGATTTATTAGTTACTGTAGATCCAGTACCCCAGTAGTATTGTAGGATTCTTTGTTTTTGAGTTCCTACTTTGTACTGTGAAGTACCTTTTACTTTTACATTATGTAATCCCATGTTATTTCTCCAGTTCTAACAAGTTAAGTTATTTTTATATATTATATTCATATATTGATCTTGTCAAGTCTTTTTTTCAAAACAGGATTGTTTTGGCCAACTACTTAATTTTTTTCAAATCAGAACCAGCATTTTTAAATGATGATTGCACTGATTCGCTAACTTTTATTCTAGTAGATAGATATCTAAGTAGTACTCCATAAGCCGGTAAGAATATAATTAAACCTACTGCGATTTTAATTACAACTTGTGACCCTGCAATTTCTATCCAGTTTGCCGCCATATACTCATCAGCTGAGTTGTTGAATGCAACGTAAAAGAATGTGTATGTATCAATAATATTAGCTACAACTGTTGATAATGCTGGTGCTATCCACCATTGAGACATTCTTTCTCTTAATACTTGGAATACATATACGTCAAGCATTGTACCTACTGCGTATGCTGTTGCACTTGCAAATCCAATTCTTAATGCTACTGATTGTGGGGCGCCTTCTGCCAATACAACCAAAATAGATCCTATAATTGCAAATGGATATGCTAATGCAATTGTTGATCTTGCTATGTGTTTTCCTAACAACCTAATAGTTAAATCAGTTGCTAATATAACTAGCGGAAATGTAAATGCCGCCCATGTAAGTTTAATACCAAGTATCTGTACCGGTATTGCCACAAGAGCATTTGAAACTGTAATTACTACAACGTGTAATAACACCAACTTCCAAAGCATACTCTTGTCTATGTTTTTAAAATTAAACATACGATTCTCCTTTATATAAAGATTAGTCATTATTATAGCATTATTGTAATTTAATTACAATACACGAGTTAGTTGTTATCCACACACTTTAGGATTAAATCTTTAGCACCTTGCTGGCCAATTAACGAAAGATGATTGGGAATATCATCGCCTTGACATTCTTGTTGTTTAATAAATTCATAAGGTCCATTACGAATAACATTTGGTTGATTAAATATTTTCCAGTCTTTGTGAATATAATCTGTGAACGCATTTGTAAAAATATAAAACGGTTTTCCTGTTTGTTTTAGTTTCCAATATATTGCTTCTGTGATTACAAAACTGTTCAGTATTTCTAAATCTTCATTATAATATTTGGCTATATATTCTTGTGTTTCTTTTGGTGCGTGTTTATTAACAACATCAGTTCTTCCCCAACTAAACTTGCTTTCAAAATTCCAGCCGTCTGATTCTTTCCAGGCAATATTAATCCTTGTTGGTGATGTTAAAAAGACCATACATATATCAAATCCTTCTTCAATTGCTTCTTGGACCTGTATGTATATTTTTAAATTAGATGATCCTGGACGAGCATATATTTTAGGATTGTATCCTAAATTGTATTGCCATAATTGAGAATTATTTGTAACTTCTTTATTTGAATACGTTGAACTATCAAAATCACTTGCCCAACTGCAACCACATATTGCAAGATTTTGCATTAGGTTAACCCTTGCGTCCACCCATGCCCATATAATTCTTCGATATCAACATAATCAGATCCGTACTTTATTCTATCAACTTGTTTTTGTTGATGTACACAAAGTCTTTTATATTCAGCTAAATCTTCTATTTCTGAAATTAGTTTCATAGGACAAGGATCGTTTAATATGTCATCTAAATGTTTTATAGCACACAATCTTGTACTGTATTCAATTATATCTTTTTTTGTTATACCTTCGGTTAAACAAGTTAGCAATATATTTTTTCTATATTTGTCAATTAAATTTGATAATTGTTTTACCCTTTTTGGGTCAGGATAAGGTGGTCTTCCTTTTTTCATAACTACTCCTCTTTATACTCTTGAGATCCTGGATTGGGGCCTTGCGGATTCATAACCCAACCTTCTTTTTTAGCTCGTTGTTCTAATTCTTTTTTCATCATATTACCTTTAGTTGAATCACCATCAACTATACTTTGTAATTTTTGTAAATTTGTATCTGGTATTGATTTATACCATTTAACAACATCTTCTGGAAATGTGTTTTCAAATAATTTGTTTCTTCTTACGTCATATTGTGAATAAAATGATTTAAAATCTCTTTCACGTGATTCAATTGAAGATGTACCTTGATGGCCTACTTCTACTTCACGCAAGTAATTAATTAATCTACTTACACCATCTTCTTCCATATCAAAAAACAATTCATGTGGTTTACCTACATTTTCTAACCAATTTTCTAAATTGTCTGCTAAACGTTTTCTAATATCTTGTGGTAATGTTAATGCTGATTGGAAACTAGGAAAACGTAATATATTAAAACTCATTGCAGGTGCAAATTGTCCATAACGTTCTTTTAGTTTAATCATTTCGTCCATAAATTCTGTAATACTAAACAAGCACATGGCATTAATGGTCATCATCATATGTAGTTCACGTACATTACCTTGTTCCATCATTTTATGAATATTGCCTAACCAAGTTTCCCATACTAACCCATCACGTATGTACTCTGCATGAGAACCAAATGATTCATTTGATGTATATAAATCAAAATCTTTAAATGCGTGACTTTCTCGTGCTAGTCTATCTATTAGTTCTGGTTTAGTTCCTAAATTAGAATTAACTGCTAATCTTACATCACA